>OAXJ01000043.1_pt1 | contig 158340 bp, 136 predicted proteins | sample 1517241 | NCBI WGS metagenome assembly OAXJ01 (sample SAMEA2580293, study PRJEB22360) | human gut metagenome | biome: human gut; feature: human-associated habitat; material: faeces | place: Denmark | collected 2008/2010 | reverse complement strand
ATAATGGTCTTAATAATGCGAATGATCCCACCTCTGACATCCGTCTGACTTTGGGCAGCATACGTACTATCCAGATCAATGTAATGGGTGAGGTTGTCCAACCGGGTACTTACTCCCTCTCTTCTTTTGCTACAGTCTTCCATGCACTTTACCGTGCGGGTGGAGTCAGTGACATAGGAAGCCTTCGCAATGTACAGCTGGTACGTAACGGCAAAAATATCGCCACGATCGACGTCTACCAATTTATCATGAAAGGAAACATTCAGGATGACATCCGGCTTCAGGAAGGCGATGTAGTAATAGTCCCTGCCTATGACGTATTGGTTAAGATCGACGGAAAAGTGAAACGCCCAATGCGTTTCGAAATGAAAAAGGATGAGAGTCTATCCACTCTTATCAGTTATGCCGGTGGCTTTGAAGCCGACGCCTACACCCGTTCCTTACGTGTCGTACGCCAGAATGGACAGGAATATGAAGTAAACACAGTCAAAGACCTTGACTATAGTGTCTATAAAATGCGAAACGGTGATGTTGTGACCGCCGAAGCCATCCTTAACCGCTTCATCAACAAACTTGAAATCCGTGGAGCTGTTTATCGTCCCGGCATCTACCAGTTGAATGGAAAACTGAATACAGTCCGTGAACTGGTAAACGAAGCTCAAGGCCTGACCGGTGATGCCTTCTTGAACCGTGCCGTTCTCTACCGCCAGCGTGAGGACTTGACTACCGAAGTTGTTCCAGTAGACATTAAAGCTATCATGGACGGTACTTCCCAAAACATCATCCTGATGAAAAACGATATCCTTTATATTCCTAGTATTCATGACCTGGAAGACAGAGGCAACGTCGTAATCCATGGTGAAGTAGCCAAACCTGATTCTTATCCTTATGCTGATAACATGACCCTTGAAGACTTGATCATTCAGGCAGGTGGCTTGCGTGAAGCCGCTTCTGTAGTCCGTGTAGATGTATCCCGTAGAATTAAGAATCCTCGCAGTACAGTAGATAACGATACTATCGGCCAGATATATACATTCTCCCTAAAAGAAGGTTTTATTGTAGATGGAACTCCCGGCTTTGTCCTTCAACCTTATGATGAAGTTTATGTACGTCGTAGTCCGGGGTATCAGGCTCAACAGAATGTGGTTGTTGAAGGTGAAATTCTGTTCGGAGGCTCTTATGCAATGACCAGTCGTGAAGAACGTCTTTCGGACTTGATCAATAAAGCTGGAGGTGCAACGAACTATGCCTACTTACGTGGTGCCAAATTGACTCGTGTGGCCAATACAAGTGAAAAGAAACGCATGAGTGATGTGATCCGCTTGATGAGCAGACAGTTGGGTGAGGCTATGATGGACTCTTTGGGTGTTCGTGTGGAAGATACCTTTAGTGTTGGTATTGACTTGGAAAAGGCATTAACCAATCCTGGAAGTACAGCAGATATTGTTTTGCGTGAAGGTGATGTGATTTCTATTCCGAAAAATAATAATACAGTAACGATCAATGGTGCCGTAATGGTTCCGAATACAGTTTCTTATATAGAGGGTGAGAATATAGATTATTATCTGAATCAGGCTGGTGGTTATTCTGAAAATGCGAAGAAGAGTAAGAAATTCATCGTTTATATGAATGGTCAGGTGACTAAGGTTAAAGGTAGTGGTAAGAAACAGATCGAACCGGGTTGTGAGATAATTGTTCCCAGTAAATCAAAGAAGCGTACTAATATAGGTAATATTTTAGGTTATGCTACTACGTTTAGTACTTTGGGAATGATGGTTGCTTCTATTGCTAACTTAATAAAGAAATAACTAAAGTCGACAACACTGTCTCTATCTCCTTTCTGTGGAAGGAGGGGGCCCTTTAGGGGGAGGTGGTAGGTAAAGAAATTTAAAATACAATGGACGAAAATCAATCCAACTCAATCGAAAATCCCAACTCAGCTGAAATGGAAATCGATTTGATGGGAATTCTTCATAAAATCATAGCTATTCGTAAAGTCATCTATAAAGCAGCTGGTATTGGATTAGTTATAGGTGTTATTGTCGCTATCAGCATTCCAAAACAATATACAGTTGAAGTAACTTTATCTCCAGAAATGGGTACTGCAAAAAGTAGTGGTTTATCAGGTTTAGCCGCCTCTTTTTTAGGAAGTGGAATGACTATGGGTGATGATATCGATGCCTTGAACACCTCACTTTCTGCTGATATTGTATCTTCCACTCCTTTTCTGTTAGAACTGAAAGAACTGAAAGTGAACGAAGGAAATACTACTTTGGATACTTATTTAGATTCTCAATCTTCTCCTTGGTGGAGCTATGTGATAGGTGCGCCTGGAATTATGATTGAAGGAGTAAAGTCCATTTTTAATGATGAAGAAGAGGTGAGTGCCGTTGGAAGAGAGAAACGAGGCACTATTGAGCTTACCCAAAAAGAAGCTGCTAAGATCAATCATTTGAAAAAGTCTATTACCGCTTCTATCGATAAGAAAACATCTATGACTACCGTCTCCGTGACTTTTCAGAATCCTAAAGTGGCAGCTACGGTTGCCGATTCGGTAATAAGAAAATTGCAAGAGTACATTATTAATTACCGTACTTCCAAAGCCAAAGAAGATTGTATATATTGGGAAAAACTATTTAAAGAACGCCAGCAGGAATACTATGCTGCTCAGAAGAAATATGCCAGCTATATTGATTCACATGATAATGTAATTCTTCAAAGCGTGCGTACCGAACAGGAACGTTTGCAGAATGACATGGGGCTGGCTTATCAGGTGTATAGTCAGGTGGCTACGCAGTTGCAGATGGCGCGGGCGAAGGTGCAGGAGGAGAAACCTGTGTTTGCGGTGGTGGAGCCGGCGGTGGTACCACTGAAGCCTTCTGGTAAAGGGTTGCTTATTTATACTACTATTTTTATATTCTTATCGGTAGTCGGCACTATCGGTTGGCAACTATTCGGTAAAGAATTTAGCCATAGGTTTAAGATAGAAATGTAAAATTAATAATGATGGAATACGATGAGAGATTTATTCCGGATGGAATGAATGGATTTGAACGGAATGTAAAACGAATAGTGGATTGTATGATTGCAGTAATTTTAATGATTTTATTTTCGCCTCTATTTTTAATTTGTTATTTGGCAGTGAAGAGTGAAGATGGTGGACCAGCTATTTTTAAGCAGGAGCGCATTGGGCGCTTTGGTCGCCCATTCTACATTTATAAGTTTCGTAGTATGCGCCTAGATGCAGAGAAGCATGGTCCGGCTCTTTATGCCGGTGGTAAAGATGGCCGTCTTACAAGGATTGGTAAATTTCTCCGTGAACATCACTTAGATGAACTTCCTCAATTATGGAACGTTTTCTGTGGCGATATGGCTTTTATTGGTCCTCGTCCCGAACGCCAATTCTTTATTGACCAGATTATGAAGGAAGATCCTCGTTATCGTTTTTTGTTTCAGATACGTCCGGGGGTTACTTCGTATGCTACGCTTTATAACGGCTATACCGATACTTTAGAGAAGATGGTGCGCCGTCTGCGTTACGATCTGTTTTATTTGGAACATCGTTCTTGGGGATTTGATTTCAAGATACTCTTCATGACGTTTATGAGTATTGTGTTTGGAAAGAAGTTCTAGTATACTTCTTGGAAAGTAGGGAATAAGACATTTACGCGATTAAACTTATGAATGGGAGCTCTCGTAGCATTGCTATAAAGAAAAATATTATAGCTTCATTATTTCTGAAAGGTATCAGTATATTGGTTTCTTTACAGGTTGTTCCTCTAACGATTAATTATATCAATCCTACTCGATATGGTATTTGGCTCACCTTAAGTTCTATTGTAGCTTGGCTCTCTTATTTTGATTTGGGATTTGCGCATGGCTTTCGCAATCGTTTTGCCGAGGCTGTAGCCAAGGGGGATATGCAGTTGGCCAGAGAATATGTCAGTACTACTTATGTAGTTTTGTCTCTGCTTTTTTCCAGCGTATTTTTGATAGCAATAGTCGTCAATCATTTTGTCGATTGGAGTGCAATCTTGAATGTTGATGCCGCTTATTCTTCTGAACTGAATATCGTATTCGGAATATTGGCCTTCTTTTTCTGCCTGAACATCGTAGCGAGCATTTTTACCACTATGCTGACAGCCAACCAAAAGCCTGCATTGGCATCGCTGATACAAACATTAGGGCAAGTATTTGGCTTTATCTGTATCTATATTCTGACAAAAACCGTTCCCGGCAACTTGGATGTTTTGGCATTTGCTTTTTCTGGTGTACCATGTTTTCTGCTGATAATAATCTCTATTGGTATGTTCTTGAGTGGTAGATACAGACATCTTTCACCGTCATTCCATTTCGTACATTTTTCTTTGACCAAAAAGATAGTAGGATTGGGCGGACAGTTTTTTATTATTATGATTTCCATGCTTTTTGTATTCCAGCTCATTAATATTGTTATTTCACGAGTAGCAGGGCCAATGGCTGTTACTCAATATAACATTGCATATAAATATTTTAATGTCTTGGTGATGTCTGTAAATATAGTTTTTACTCCTTTCTGGTCTGCTTTTACCGATGCCTACGTGAAACAGGAATATACATGGATGAAGAATGCGAGGAATAAGTTGGAGATCATGGGACTGCTATGTATTCCTGTAGCTGTTCTGATGGTGTTGTTGTCTAATTTCTTATATACATATTGGATAGGTTCTGAAGTCGACATTCCCATTTCGCTATCTGCTGCTCTTGCTATTTTTGCGATAGCGCAAACTTTTGGGGGGATTTATGTGACTCTCCTTAATGGAACTGGTAAAGTAAGAATCCAGATGTTGGCATATTTGTTTTCATCGTTTGTCGCATTACCTGCGATGTATGTATCTTATTACTGGTTCGGACTTGAGGGAATAGTATTATTCCCAAGTATTGTTTGTTTTCTTCAAGCTATTTTAGGGCGTGTTCAGCTAAAAAGGATTATAAATAATACAGCGTGTGGCATTTGGAATAAATAGGACGATAAATTGGAATATAGATGAAGAAAATACTAAAACGGATTTTGAATAATTATTGGAAGATTCAGTTATTATTGTTCAAGTTCATAGACAGTAATGGGTTTCGTATAATAGGTAGTTTGTGCAATGCTTTTTACCATATCTATCCTAATTATTGCAGCTATCGACTGTACCCTTTGAGCACAAAGAAGTATGTTGATACAAAAGTACGTTCTACTACTTCTAAAGGCGAATTGGCGATTGTGCTTCAAGGTATTGTTGCTATTCAAGATGATTGTACGCTGGAGACGGTTAGACTTTATAAGAAAATATTTCCGAGTGCTATTATTATTCTCAGTACGTGGGACTTTACTTCCGATGAGCTGTTGCAAAAATTCAGAGAGGAAGGGTGTGAGATCGTTCTCTGCAAGACATTTAAGCCCTGTGGGTTTGGCAATGTCAATTATCAGGTATATACATCTCTGCAAGGTGCTCGACGAGCTAAGGAGTTAGGTGCTAAATATGTGCTTAAGAACCGTAGCGATTTGAGAATCTATAAAGAGTTTTCTTTTGAATATCTCAAATCACTGTTAGGTGCTTATCCAGTATTAGGAACGAAAGTCCCTTTGAAAGGTAGAATCGTCACTTTTGTGGGGGCAACCGGTCAGTTGTTCCTGCCTTATTGGTTACAAGACTTTTTATATTTTGGTTATACGGATGATATCATAAACTTATTCGATATAAAGCAGAATGAACGTGATATTGCCAATGCTCCTGCCTATTTCAAGAGGGAATATAAATATTGTACCGGAGAAGATATGTGTAGAGAAGTTGTACCAGAAATCTATATAACCAAGATGTTTCTTTCGAAATATATAAATATTGACGATTCTGTTAAAGGTTTCTGGGAGTGCATAAAGAATTATTTTATGATTGTTGATTGGGAAGATTTAAGTGCAGTCCTTTTTAAATATGATTCCTATAATCGAAACGATGGAGATACAAATGGAATCTTGAATTGGAAAGAGTCTCATCGAATGATTTCTCATTCTATTTGTGTAAGCATAATCAATGGATATCTCAAATATGGAGACTGGATGGAAAAGGAACGTTTTAATTATATACTGCATGGAAAGAAAGAATAATATGATGAGACCATTACATATAATAATGCCGATGGCTGGTGAGGGTTCACGTTTTCGTAAAGAAGGGTGGACTACCCCCAAACCTCTTATCGAACTAAACGAAATGCCCTTATTTGTAAGAGCGATACAGAGTGTAGCAATTTCTGATGTCCGAATGAAATATTCCTTTATAGTCCGTCAGGAGCATATTGATGAATATGAAATTGATAAACAGATTAAGGGTATTCTACCGGAGGCAAATCTGTTCTCTGTAGAGAAAACTACCAGAGGAGCTGTTGAAACCTGTCTGCTTGCAGAATCTGCAATAGACAGAAAAGATGCTGTAATCATTATGGATTGTGATTTGGAGTTTAGAAGCACCTCATTCTTATCTACTATTCGTAATGTATTGTCACGCCCAGCGACAGAAGTAGATGGGGGAGCCTTGGTTTCATTTGAATCGTGCAATCCTAAATATAGTTATGCTGAAGTTGATGAGAATAATAGGGTAATTTGCACAGCAGAAAAGAAGGTTATATCCAATCATGCTTTGTGCGGGGCCTATTTTTTCTCGGTAGCAAGTGGATTTCTGAAGGCAGCACATCGACTTTTGAATGATACGGCGTTCACAGAGCCGGAATACTACGTATCACTTCTCTATAATGACCTATTGAAAAACGACGAAACGGTTTTGCTTTGCAATATGGAAAAATATTACTCTTATGGTACACCTGAAGAGCTGAAACAATACCTGCAATGTTAGGAACAGAGATTGAATTATTGATAAGCGATTTTGACGGTACTTTGGTCGATACCTTTTCAGCCAATTACATGGCTTATCAAAAAGCCTTTGCTGAACAGGGACTGTGTTTGTCGGAGAGTCAATATAGAGCGTGTTTTGGTTTTCGTTTTGACGAATTTATGAAAGAAGTCGGCGTTGTCGACGTGAACATATCCAGCCGTATCCGAGAGCTGAAAAGTGTGTATTATCCATTCTTCTTTGATTATCTCAATGTCAATAAACCATTATTACACTTTATTGAAATGTTTCATGTGGCTGGCGGAAAGACTGCCATTGCATCTACTGCCCGTAAGAAGAATCTTATAAATGCATTGGCTCATATTGGTGTACTGGATACTTTCGATTATGTACTTGCCGGTGAGGATGTTGACAAAGGAAAACCTTCTCCAGAGATATATCAGAATATCCTGAGACATTTTGAATGTCATCCGTCCGAGGCTGTCGTTTTTGAAGATTCTGAAGTAGGAGTGAAAGCGGCGATAGATGCAGGAATCAATTACATTCTTATAAAAAAAGAGTTCTATGGAGATTGAAGTAAAAGGACATTCGGGTTGTGCCATTGAGATAATAAAGGAGAATGATGACTTGTGCATATTGAAAAGCACTGATGACAAGAAATACTTTTCCCGCTTGGTGCAGCAGGCAAAAAAGCAACAGACTGCTTATGGACGTGAATACCAGCATATAAGAATACCACAAATTTATGAAATTAAAGAGGAAACCGATAGAGTTTCCATTAAAATGGAATATGTGTATTCCAAGAATTTTATAGGGTACTTTGAAACAGCTGGATTTGAACAAATTTCTTATTTTGTAAAGGCTTTTATCTTGTTTATAGAAAAGGAGTTACAGGTTTCTCCTTTGCAATGTATTCCGGCAGATGTATTGAGACAGAAATATCGTGATGTACAGGATAAAATCGAAGCAAACCCCTTATTGGCAGATGATAAGGATATCAAAACCATCATAAAAAGATCAACTAAGATATTTTCTATGACCAATGATATATTGATGCCGGTTGGAATCTGCCATGGTGATTTGACTTTTTCCAATATGTTGTTTAATGGTAATAATTATTATTTGATAGACTTTTTAGACTCCTTTGTTGAATCTCCGTTACTTGATATTGTTAAACTCAGGCAGGACTCTGCCTATCTTTGGTCACAGCTGATGTATATACATGACTATGATAAGATACGTTTAAAAGTTATCAGTGAGAGTATAGATAAAAGAATAGATACTTACTTTGGCCGTTATACTTGGTATAGAGAGTACTATACAACTTTCCAACTGATGAATTTTCTTCGTATTCTTCAATATGCACATGAGGAAATAGTAATATATTATTTAAAAGATGTACTAAAAAAGATTATAAATGAGTTTTAGTTTAATAATACCTGCGGCAGCAGATACAGAGGAATCCCAAACAGAAATGCCTTATATTTTTAGCCTTGACCACGAAGGAATCATGCTTTGTGTCCGGGCTATTATGGGCTTGCCTTTGTCTAAATATGATGCTGTTTATTTCACGATTTTGCAATCTCACGATGAAAAATATTACTTAAGTGCACTATTGAGTCTGCAATTTAAAAGACAAAAAATAAATAATGCCAAAGTTGTAATATTGCCTTCTGCTACTCAAAGTCAGGCAGAAACGGTATTTGAAACAATTAGGATAGAGCGTATATCTGGAAGTATTTTTATAAAAGATGCGGATGGATACTTCTCATGTGATGTTGAGCCTGCAAATGGTGTAGCTATATTTCCATTAGAGAAAATGAGCCTTGTTAATCCTCAAAACAAGAGTTTTGTTGCGGTCGATGACATGTTTTATGTTACTAATGTGATAGAGAAAAAGGTAGTGAGTCATTATTTTAATGCAGGTGCCTCGTGCTTTGAACATGCCGAAGACTTTTGTCGCTATTTTGAATTATTATCGCAATATGGTGATAAATTATATATATCGCATATTATTTATGCCATGCTGTTGGATAAGTTGACTTTTCGCCCTTTGCCGGTCACAGATTTCTATGATTGGGGCAATAACGGTCTATATAAAAACTATATTAATTCACTATGAACGTATTAATTACAGGAGCAGCCGGATTTATTGGCTCTCAGTTGACACATCGTCTCTGGAAAGACGGTGTTAATGTCGTGTTGGTAGATAACTACTCTTACGGCTCGGATGATAATTTGATTTTTGATGATTGCAATCTCATTGACAAGGTATTGAAAGTTGATATAAGAGATAGAGAACGAATGGATGCAATCTTTTCCGAAAACGTTATTGATTATGTTTATAATATTGCTGGAATTGCGCCATTGCCCGATTGCCAGTCCAATCCTTGCGAGGCTATTGATGTGAATGTTACCGGATTCGTTAATATCCTTGAGTGTTCACGAAAATATGGCGTTAAAAAAGTTATCCAGGCGAGTACAAACGCTATGTATGAGAATGAAACCGAATTTCCCACATTCGAAAACAACTTCAAGCATCCCACCTTGATATATCCTAATACAAAATATTGTGCCGAACGGTTTGCCGAATCTTTTTGTGATACTTATGGCATGAATGTTACGTGTTTGCGTTTTGCTAATGTGTACGGACCACATATTGATTGCTTGAGAAAGCAACCGCCATTTGTGGGGTACATGATTAGGGAATTGTTTTTTGACAGAATACCAGTTTTTCATTCTGATGGAAAACAGAGGAGGGATTACATTTATGTAGATGACTTGATAGACTTAGCAATTAAGGTACAGTGTAATGAGGGATTTGATTGTGTAAATGTGTCATCCAATACGAATTACTCAGTAAATGAAATGTACGATATTGTTCGGAAGATAATGGGTAAGACAATAAATGCAGAATATGCCGATACCTCTCATTATTGGGTCAAATATCCTCAACTGTATAGTGGAGCATATCCGATCAGAGATGAAATTCTAAACCACGAGGTGAATAAATACTCTCTTTGCGATAATTCATTGGCAAAAGAAAAATATGGTTGGACTCCTAGAATTGGTATAGAAGAGGGGTTGAAAAATGTTATTAACTATGAGGTACAATTGTTGGCAGGTAAGCACTCATTGTATGGCTCTTGATTTGATTTTCTTAATCTTTTACTTTAGCCTCTGTGTACCACTTTTACCTGTGAATATTACAAAATAAATTATAGTTTGCTCAAGGAAATGACTCGATGTGTGCTTGTGATACCTTTAGGGGCATGATAGCCGAAAATGGGTGCTTACTTGATGTTTATAGAAAAAATATAAGTTTATGAAAGAAGTTGAAATAACTTTGGTGGTTATGGGTGATGTGAAAAATCCACATACATGGAGTGGTACACCATATAATATCTATCGTGAATTGATAAAAAAAGGAGTTCGTGTCAATTGTATAAATGAGAATGAATTAATTTCCCCCCTTGAAAAGAAAATTGTAAGATGTTTAAATAAATTTGGTATTATTGCAGATCTGGATAGATCACCACTGTTTTATCACTCAATTGCTAAGAGACTACAAATAAAGCTGAATGAAATCAATGTTAAAAATGTACTTTTTATTTCCAGCCACTGTTTAGATGATAGTTGTGATGAGAGAAAGAAATATTATTTGTATGTTGATGCTGTAAAAAGACCTGTTGTAGAAGCTGGTAGATATAATCGAATAAAAAGATTTTTCATTAAATTATCATTGCCTAAATATGAAAAGAGAGATAGAATGTCTTATGCTCATATGAGTGAAGTTTTCTCTTTGAACGATTGGACGAGGCAATATTTGATAGATAGTTATAAGATACCTGCAGAGAAAATAACCACGGTGAATTGCGGTGTAAATCTGGAACCTTATTATGGAGAGAAAAATTATGATGATAATCTATTACTGATTGTTCTTCGTAAAGGAACCGAGTATTATAAGGGCTTGTTATTACTTATTGATGCTTTTGATATAGTCAAAGAAAAAGTGTCTAATGCGAAGTTGGCGATAGTTGGGACAGATGAGGTGCGTTCTCAAGAGGGGGTGACTTACTATCATAATAAATCGAGAGAAACTACAGTAGAGCTCTTTAAGAGATGTACCTTGTATACAATGCCGGCATTAGCAGAACCCAATGGTACAACTTATGTGGAGGCATTGGCTAATAAGGCTCCCATTGTTGGTCTGAATAAATTCTCTGCACCCGAATTTTCCGGATATGGGAAGTATGGCTTTATGGCTTCGGAAGCTACACCCCAATCGGTGGCTGATGTGATAATAGAGGCTTTAAGTGATAAAGAACGTTTGAAGCGAATGGGAGAAGAAGGCCAGCAATTTGTGATGAAAACATTTACTTGGGAAGTGGTTTGCCAAAAAATGCTTGATTCAATGGTATTAGAGTGACTATTGAGAAACGGATTGATATCTATGTGTTTATATGTATGAAAGAATTTCCTTTAATATCTGTAGTAACAGTGTCTTATAATGCTATTGCTACCATAGAACAGACTATCTTGTCGGTAATAAATCAAAAATATTCTGCTATAGAATACATTATTATTGATGGAGGAAGTACAGATGGTACAGTTGACATTATAAAAAAATATGAAGATAAAATCTCTTATTGGGTAAGTGAACGAGATAATGGAATTTATGACGCAATGAATAAGGGAATAAGGCATGCGACTGGTAAAATAGTGGGGATAATAAATAGTGATGATTGGTATGAAATGGATGCTTTTGCAACTGTGGCGGATTTATACTTGAAAAAAGGTGATTTATATCTTTATCATGGTGACATTCGATATTGCTTAGGTAAGCAAGAAACTCGTGTAGACAGTCCTAACTTGAATTTGAGTGACTTCTATAAGGGATCATGTGTATTTCATCCTACGGTCTTTGTGCCTTTGGCTGTTTATAGAAAAGTAGGAGTATTTGATACCGCATATAAGATAGCAGGGGACTATGATTTTCTACTTAGATGCTATTTGAATTCTATTAAATTTATGTATATAAATCGGATAATCGCCAATATGCGCATTACCGGGATAAGTAATAGACAAAGAATAATGACTTATGAGGAAGTGAAGACTATAGGTTTGAGATATTATAGGAATAAGTGTAAAGTTCATATAGCTTTCTTCCTAAATTGTTTTGTTTATTATTTGGTTTGTTTGAAACACTGCTTATATAAATAGTAGCAGTTATAAGATGAAAACATCATTATTGAATTTAATTCATATTGTTGGTTTTATAAGTATTTTCTCATATTCAATGCCAATGAATTATCTGCCCGTTTCATTATGTACGGTGAGTCAGTTATTGCTAGTGATATTGGGGAGTTGGAAGTACAAGTTATGTGTTAATAAGCGGATACTTATATTGATACTATATGTTATAGCTGTAAGTTTGTTAAATTCTGCCCGCATAACTTCTGTCACTCTAACTACTTTTATAAGATTTTTGGTTTGTATATTAGGAAGCTATTTTTTTGCGAAATCTTACGAAGGAAATTGGAGGTCATTTATAAAGGTATATTTAAAGATATGTATAGTTTTCTCTGTTGTTTCTGTTATACAGGAATTTGGCTATTTATTAAATATACCTTTGCTTTATGATATGAGTGGATTGATAGGTGTTTCTGATATAAATCTTGATACTTCAGGACCTTTTTTACGTTGTCCATCCTTAACCATGGAACCTGCTCAGATTTCGTTCTTGTTATTTCCTGCTATATATTTAAAGATGTCCGATTTTTTTGATAAAACTAATTATGTGCCTGGGAAGAAGATATACACTCTTATACTGATTGGTGCTTTCTTGACCTTTACTTTTACAATATTCTTATTTATATTACTTGCATTTTGCTATTTCATTTTTAAGCGAATTTCATTGAATAATTTATCTTATGTTGTGGTAATTTGTCTTGCTATGATAGTACTACTGACTAGCGAAAATAATGTTTCAAATAAATTTAGATCTCTATTTGTCGCTTCTGAACAATTACAATCAGCAGACAATCTATCAGCTTTTGCACTAATATCTAATGTGTTAATAGCTAAAGATGCAGCGATAGACAATCCGTTTGGTACCGGTTTTTTTACAACGGGACAGAACTATGATACTTATATCCATCACTATTTTCTGATTACGAAAGATTCATTAGAATTGAATAAGGATGGTGGAGGTGTGATGTATGTAAAGATTCTTTCGGAATATAGTTTCGTAGGTCTCTTTCTATTTTTTATTTTCATATTGAAGTTGAAAAATTGTAAGAATCCAATAAATATCAGTAGTTCGTGTATCTTCCTAATACTATGTGTAAGAGTAGATAGTTATACCAGCTCGTTATTATTCGTATTTCTGTCATTTGTTTGTATTACAGCTTTTCCGAAAAGAAACTCGAATCAGGATAAATTTTCTATAGAAATTAATCTATGAAAAAAATAGCTTTGTTCTTTCCCAGCTTTGAAGTAGGAGGAGTTGAGAAAGTGATGATTGTGCTTGCAAATCGATTGAAAAGTTTGCAATATGAGATTGTTGTCATAGCAAAAGACAGAGGTGTACTCAGGAAACTGTTGTATGCAAATGTCGAAGTCGTGGATTTAGGGAATAGAAGAATTCGTTCTTCTTTGTTTTTCCTAAAACGAATTTTGCAGGAATATGAAGTGGATTGCTTGATAAGTGGACCTGATTTTCCAAACTTTATATCTATCATAGCAAATATATTTTCTCGTAAGAAAGTTAAACTGATTATCACTCAACATTGCTATTTTAATATAGAAACTAAACGGTTAGGAATACATGGCAGGATTTTCCCTTTTTTAGTAAAGCTGTTATATCATAAGGCTGATGTCGTGGTAGCTGTTTCAGACGGCATTAAAAATATGTTGAAACAATTGGGAGTACCTGCTGAAAAGATAATAAGAATATACAATCCGATAGACTTCTCATTGATTAGTAAAATGGCTTGTGACAATATTGATATGGATGAGACTTTTGATAAGTATATTGTATATGTGGGAAGGTTGAGCCATGTGAAGAATGTGTTACTGCTGATACGTGCCTATGCATTATTTCGTGAACAGAACACGACATACAAATTATTAATAATTGGAGATGGAGAAGATAGTGACAATTTGAAGCATGAAGTTAAGCGAAAAGGATTATCTGAAAATGTCCTTTTTACAGGAAGTATGATAAATCCATACCCTTATATAAAAAAAGCATCTTTGTTAGTATTGCCTTCTCTGTCTGAATCTTTTGGTAATATCGTAGTAGAAGCAATGTTTTTAAATGTAACTGTTGTCTCAACACAAACAGCTGGAGTTAATGAAATTAATGGCAATACAGATAGTATATATATGGTTTCTTCTTTTCAGGACGAAGGAGTATTGAGTGATATAATGCTGTATGCTATAAATCATCCTAAGAATCCGGAATTGCTGCAAATGCGAGCTAACTATTTTGATGCGAATTTCATAATAAATGAGTATATCTCATTATTATAACTTCGTCCGTTATAAAATAGAAACGGTTCTTTCCGGTGAAACGGTTGAAAAATTCTGCTTCCGTAATGGCATACCTTATAATTTTTTCAGAAATGGCATCGAGATACGCGTCACAAAATAGCTCCCCGTAATCTCCACCTGTCGTATGCAGGGGAAATCTGTATCATGTTTTTTCAGAGACTTCTTTAGAGAAATCGTACTCGGTCGACGGGATTATGAGAATCTGCTGGCGATGATGCTAGAAATAAACAATTAATAAACATTAAAAAATTAGTCCATTTCGACAATCTTTATAGAAAACCTGCCGTTTGGCAAGTTTCAAATAGGGGATACATCAAAATTGGACGCTAACTAACGATTAAATAATATACAATGAATATAGTCTTAGATAATATAATATTTAGTCTCCAAAAATCAGGAGGGATTACTGTCGTTTGGAAAGAATTTTTAACGAGGCTATGTGTAATTCCTAAATTGAATATTTATCTTATTAATTATACTAACTCTAATGTATCAATACGATTTTGCGGTGAGAATATTAATGAAATTTTAAGAAAAGCATTTTTTTTTCGTTTGAAACGCTATATAAATCCAAGAATCCCTCTAAAAGAACAATTTATTTTTCATTCATCTTATTATAGAACTTCATCCTCAAAATATGCTATTAATATTACAACTGTCCATGATTTTACATATGAATATTTCTCTCATGGATTGAAAAGAATGGTTCATTGTTGGCAAAAGTATAGAGCGATTCGTCGTTCTGATTATATTATATGTATTTCTAATAATACAAAAGCTGATTTACTAAAATTTCTACCGGAAATAAATTGTGATAAAATTAAAGTTGTATATAATGGAGTCTCTGATGATTATTTTGTTATACATGATGAAAATAAGCGAACTTCAAATTTGCCTTTCCTGACTGATACTTATGTTTTGTTTGTAGGAGGGCGCGCAGGGTATAAGAACTTTCAATTAGTAGTAGATGCAATTTTTGAAACATCTTTAAATTTAGTTATTGTTGGTGGTCTATTAACAGGTAAAGAAAGATTTTACTTGGAAGAGAAATTAGGGAGCAGGTATAAATATGTTGGAAATATTTCCAATATACAACTAAATATATTATATAATAATGCTTTTTGTTTATTATATCCTTCTGCATATGAGGGGTTCGGTATTCCTGTTGTTGAAGCACAAAAAGCAGGTTGTCCAGTAATAGCATATAATAATTCTTCTATTCCTGAAATTATAGGAGATTCTTCTCTTTTAATAGATAATTTGTCTGTCAATGATATCAATGAGAAAATATCACTATTGTTAGATAAAAGTGTTAGAGAGGAAATAGTAAAACGTGGATTACAAAATGCTCAACGTTTTACATGGGAGAAAAACAATAAACAAATATATGATATTTATCAGGAGGCTTTTAGATCTAAATTATAATGAAAATTTCTCTTATAACTGTTACCTACAACAGTAGCAGGACTCTTCGTGATACAATAGTTTCTGTGTTAGCACAAACCTATCAAGATATTGAGTATATCATAATAGATGGACTCTCGGAAGATAATACAATAGAGATCATAAAAGAATATGAACCACAGTTTGAAGGGCGTATTAGATGGGTTAGTGAAAAAGACACCGGACTTTATGATGCTATGAATAAAGGTTTTAGAATGGCTACAGGAGAAATTATTGGAATAATCAATTCTGATGATTTAATAGCAGAGACGACTGCTATAGAAAAAATTGTAAGGTGTTTTGAAGCTAATAGCTCTGTTGATGCTGTTTATGCGGATTTATATTATGTTGCTCAAAGTGATACATCTAAAATCGTTCGATACTGGAAATCGGGTAAACAACGTCCTTTTGCTAAAGGATGGCATCCTGCTCATCCTACTTTTTATGTCAAGAAAGTGGTATATGAAAAAAGTGGATTGTTTGATTTAGGTTTTAAGTTTGCTGCCGATTTTGAATTGATGCTTCGTTTGATTGAGAAAGAGCATATAAAATTGTATTATCTACCTGAAGCATTAGTAAGAATGAGATTGGGGGGTACTACTAGTAAGAGTCTTTCTAATATAATAAAAGGTAATATTGAGTGTGTAGAAGCTTTTAGAAAAAACAGAATAAGGGTAAGTTGCTTATATCCTTTATTTCGCTTATTTCCTAAAATTAAACAATATTTCCAGTAAATAGATAAGTACTTGATAGCTTCTTTGTCTCCCTTAGCTTTAACTCATGCCTGTGAACTTCTTTTTGAACTTAAGAACCTCCACTTAAATATTATAATTATATGACAAACGATGAATTATTATTAGGAACGATTAGGTCTTTACGGTTTTTGCTCATGGCTGGAATCGTATTTATTCACTTGAAAATAAAAGTGGTATAAAATAAAATGTTGAGATGTAATAAACACGTGAGTGTTTCGTCTGTGAGATGAAAAAAATGTAGGTCCCTAGCTTCATGCTGTAAAGGCATGATTCTCCTACATTGTGGATTGGAAATCGTATGACGGTACATTTCTGATCTACACCCTGACATCGGAGGTTAAAGCCGATGTGAATTTCCCACTATATCAACTGTCTGTGAAGATCGTTGATATTTAAAATGAATCACAAACTATAATTATAAAAGAATATGTAGGTCCCTAGATTCATGATAAACTCATGAAATCCCTGCATTTTGCAGGTTAGAAATCGTACAGCGGTATATTTCTAACTTAGCCCTCATATTGGTTTAAAAACTGATATGTATCTATATGTGAAATATACCAACTGTCTGTGAGGATCGTTGGTATATTATTTTTTTAGATGGTTAAAGAATACAAAAAAAGAGCAAACTCGCATGATTTCTAAATCTTTCCAGAATCTGTATCGTTATTTGCTGTATGAAACGAAAGTATAGTATTAACGCTAAAAGAATAACGATTATGAAGAAAATTCTATCTTTACTTGTGTTGGCTATTGTAGCCGTACAGTTTTCATTTGCAAAAGATGTAATTACCAAAGACATGAATCAGTTACCGCTTCCGGCACGTAATTTTATTAATGGTAATTTTGCAAAACCACAGATTGCTCATATCAAGATTGATAAAGATATGATGGAGTCTACCAAGTATGAAGTGGTATTGATGGATGGTACGGAAATTGATTTTGACAGTAAGGGCAACTGGGAAGAGGTAAGTGCAAAGAAAGGACAGGTTGTTCCTGTTAGTATTATTCCGGGATTTGCTGTCAATTATTTGAAGTCTCATAATTTTGTGAACGAAGGAGTGACCAAAGTCGAACGTGATCGCAAAGGATATGAAATAGAATTGTCTACCGGACTTTCTTTCAAATTTGATAAGAAGGGAAAGTTTATCAAGGCTGATGATTAACTAAAGATTTGTGATAAATAGACCTAAACAAGAAGATAGCTATGTGGAGATTTAAGTTTAGCGCTTGGGCAGTGGTATTGATGATGACTGCTCTTTCGTTTGGCGCATGTGATAATGACGATGATGATGATACTTTTGTTCCGCCCAGTAATATTACAGAAGCTTTAAAGCAGGTATATCCGGCTGCCCAGAATGTAGAATGGGAGATGAAAGGTGCCTATTATGTAGCTGACTGTTGGGTAAGTAATGACGAACTGGAGGTTTGGTTTGATACCAATGCCAATTGGGTGATGACAGAAAATGAACTGAATAGCATAGACCAGCTGGTACCGGCTGTTTATACGGCTTTCATGGATTCCAAGTATAATGCATGGGTAGTGACGGATGTGTATGTGTTGACTTTCCCACAAAATCCGATGGAATCTGTGATTCAGGTGAAGCAAGGTAGCCAACGCTATGCGCTTTATTTCTTACAGGAAGGCGGATTGCTACATGAAAAAGATATTAGCAATGGAGACGATACAAATTGGCCGCCGACTGAATAGTTTTTAATCATAAAAATCAAAATGGGCTATTTCTATAAAAGGAATAGCCCGTTGTTTTTTATAATTACATTTGTTTATAATCCTTGGCTAATCCTCCTTCACTTGTTTCTTTGTAAAGTGATGGAAGGTCGTGTCCGGTTTGTTTCATTACTTGTACTACTTTGTCGAAAGAGACACGGTGCATACCATCGGTGAAAGCTGAATAAAGATTAGCATCCAGCGCACGTGCAGCGGCGTATGCATTTCGTTCGATGCAGGGAATTTGTACCAATCCGCATACCGGGTCGCAAGTCATTCCCAGATGGTGTTCCAAACCCATTTCTGCTGCATACTCAATTTGTGCAGGACTGCCTCCGAACAATTGATTGGCGCCAGCCGAAGCCATTGCGCAGGCAACACCGACTTCTCCCTGACAACCTACTTCTGCTCCGGAAATGGATGCGTTGAATTTGACTATGTTACCAAACAAACCGGCAGTGGCTAACGCACGTAAAATGCGCATATCACTAAAGTCACGGCTTTTTTGAAGATGATAAAGCACGGCAGGCATAACTCCGCAGGAACCACAGGTAGGTGCGGTTACAATTTTTCCACCGGAAGCATTTTCTTCACTTACCGCCAAAGCATAAGAGAAGACGAGTCCTCTGGATTGGAGGGATTGTTTATATCCGGTGGCACGTATATAATAGGTGGAGGCTTTTCGTCTAAGATTTAGTGGACCGGGCAGTACGCCTTCCGCTTCCAGTCCACGGTGAATGGCATCTTTCATGGTGGCCCATACTTCAGTCAGGTAGTCCCATATATCTTCTTCCTCACATTCCTTTACGTATTCCCAATAACTTTTTCCGGTATCTTCACACCATTGGAGTATTTCGGTCATGTTTTCCATACCGTATACATCAGGGCTTTCAATGGTTGGATTATCATTGTTTTCTGCTAGTGCACCGCCTCCGATACTATAAACAGTCCAGTTTTCCTGCACTTTATCATTACTATCCAGAGCTGCAAATGTCATTCCGTTGGGATGGAACGGTAGAAAGACTTTGGGTTGCCATACAATTTCTACCGGGGCGGTGGGTTGCAAGGTATCTATAATGGCTACATCCGTCATGTGTCCTTTGCCTGTAGCAGCTAAACTGCCGTAAAGGGTTACTTTAAAAGATGCAGCATCCGGATGACGTTCCAGAAACATTTCGGCAGCTTTGCGCGGTCCCATAGTGTGGCTACTGGAAGGTCCTGTACCTATCCTGTATAGCTCTTTAATCGATTTCATGACTGATGATGTGTTTTTGTTAATACCATTTCTTTTTTCTGAAGTACAAATATACAATAATACCGATAATTGCCATTATAATCCAGGCAAATAAATACCCGTACTGCCATTCCAGTTCCGGCATCCATTTGTAATTCATTCCCCATACTCCGACCAGAAATGTCAAAGGGATAAAGATGGTGGATACGATGGTTAATCTCTTCATGATGTCGTTCATTCGTAAGTCATTGTTGGAGATGTATAGATCGACTAATGAAGAAAGGGTTTCCCGGCAGATTTCGATGGTTTGTAATACAAATTGCAAGTGGTCGTTTACATCATTGAAAAAGGCGCGGTTCACTTTATGGATGAGCAGATTTTCTGCTCGCAATAGCTTTATATATTGTTCTTTTAAGGGGAGGATTGCTTTTTTCATTAGCATATATTGGCGTCGTAATGCCTGAATCTGGATACCGATGTCGTCTCCGCTGGTGATGGTTAGCAATTCTTCTTCCAAATCTTCGAGTGCGTCATCGATGGAAGAGATGGTTGAAATGTAGTTTCCCATCACGCTGTTGAGCAGTACGCTAAGTAGATAATCTGTTTGACGGCTGCGTATCTTCAGAACATCATTACGCAAGGCAGAACTGACATCATCAAAGAAATCAGTTTCTTTTTCGAGGAAAGTCAGTACATAATTATTTCCTATGATAAGGCAGACTTGCTGTTGGAGCAGTTCATCCAGTTCATTTTCTTCTTTATGTTCGTTCGGATAGAATATCTTTAAGATCAGGACAATGTATTTATCATGTTCTTCTATCTTGGTCGGATGATCCGCATTCAATATATCTTGTAAGACAAGGAAGTCTATTTCGAAATGACTGCAAATTTCCCGGATAGTTTCTGTGTTTTTCATTCCGTGTATCTGTAGCCAGTTGATTTGATCGTTGTTCAGCGTACCTTTGATGGCTTGAAAAGTATCACTAGAACTTTCCTGCATCTCGGTAGCATTGTAAGTACAAAGATGTAAATGGGTAGGAGTAAGACTTTCTCCTGTATAAATAAGCTTTTCGCTTAACAGATTATTTTTCATGCTTTATTCTCGTTTTAGAAAACCACTGTAACAAAGGTAGTGGTTTTCTAAATGAGAACAAGTTCTTTGAACGTTTTGTTTACGTGTTAGTCAAAATCGACTACTGTGATTCCGGCACCGCCAAACTGTACATGTTCGTCGGAATAGTGACTGACTCCCGGTACGGTGGCCAGATATTGGCGGATAAGTGTACGAAGTATTCCCGTTCCTGTGCCGTGAAGGATACGTACACGATCCATGCCGACTAATATGGCGTCATCAATAAAATAGGTGACTGCCTGTAAGGCTTCATCCCCACGCATTCCGCGTACATCAATGTCCTGTTTGAAGCTAAGCTTCTTTTCATACATCTGATCGTGTGTCTGGCTGCTGACAAAAGTGCTTTTTGCAATCCCTTCCGTCTTGGGCGTATGATTGGCACGTTCCAGACGGTCTATTTTTACGGTCGTTTTTATGCTTCCAAAAGCAACAGTCGCATTTTTACCACTGATTTCCATCACTTGGCCGACGCTTGTCTGTCCTTTGATTTTTACATTTTCTCCTATTGCAATCGGCACTATTTTAGGGGCACTTGATGGAGAAGAGACTGCAGCTTTCGGTTCACTCTTCTTGTTTTTCTTCCGTTCTTGCTTTTCCTTTAGTTTCTCCATTTTTTTTGCAATCTTCTCTTCATGCTCTTTAGATGCCAATGCATCCAGAGAAGTACGGAAGTCTGTCAGTTCCTGACGTGCCTGGCGCGTCTTTTCCTTTTCAGCTTGCGCTTCCTTTATTGTACGAATCGTATTTTCAATGCGGGCATTGGATTCCTGAAGCATGCGTTCCGCTTCTTCTTTTGCTTGCCGGATAATCTCTTTCCGGGATTTTTGCAATTCTTCTATCTCTGTCTGGTAACGGGTAATGGTTTCTTCCATGTGCTTTTCCCGTTGACGGATAGTTTGACGTTTTCCTTCCCAGTAACGCTTGTCGCGTACAATGTCCTGAAGGTATTTGTCTGCATTGATGTATTCGCTTCCTACGATTTCCGAAGCATCTGCGATGACATCTTCCGGTAGTCCGATTTTTCGTGCAATTTCTACGGCGAACGAACTTCCCGGATTACCGATTTGTAATTGGAAAAGTGCTTGCATGAGATGACGGTCGTAAAGCATGGCTCCGTTCACTACTCCTTCATGATCTTCGGCAAAATGTTTCAGATTCTGGTAGTGGGTAGTGATGACTCCGAATGTTCCTTTCTGGTTGAAACGTTTCAGTACAGCTTCGGCAATAGCACCTCCGATTTGTGGCTCTGTACCTCCACCGAACTCGTCAATCAGGATGAGGCTCCGTTCGTTGCAGCTCTTCATCATGATTTTCATGTTGGTCAAGTGAGAAGAGTAGGTACTCAAGTCATCTTCAATAGATTGCTCATCACCAATATCGATAAAGATGCTGCTGAATATACCGGCATGACTACGTTCGTGCAAGGGAATCAGCATACCGCATTGTAGCATATATTGCAGCAAACCAACTGTTTTCAAACAGACGGACTTACCTCCGGCATTCGGTCCGGATATAATAAGGATACGTTGTTTTTGATCGAGCTCTATATCCAGTGGTACGACTTTCTTTCCATGTTTGGCTAATGAAAGTTGTAATAAAGGATGCACGGCCATCATCCAATCCAGTAGTTGTTCATTCTCTACGGCGGGTTTCAGACTATTGGTCTGTATGGCGAAGTAACTTTTCGCACGGATAAAATCTATCTCTGCCAGAAATTCGTATGATTGAAGAATTTCCGGAATAGATGGACGAAGGATATTCGAGAACTCGGTAAGGATACGAATGATCTCACGTCGTTCATCACCTTCGAGTTCACGGATGCGGTTGTTGGCTTCTACCACTTCCGCCGGTTCTATAAACACAGTTTTTCCACTGGCGGATTCATCGTGTACGATACCTTTGATTTTTCGCTTGAGTCCGGGGGCAACTGGAATCACCAGACGTCCGTCACGCATGGTGGGAGCTACATCTTTGTCCACGTATCCTTCGGACTGCGCACTACGCAGGATGCTGTTTAATGAACGGGAAATATTTCCCATCGTACTGGCAAGTTCGCGACGTATGCGGGCTAATTCGGTAGAGGCATTATCCTTGATTTTTCCATATTTGTTAAGAATGCCGTCTATTTTTCCTATCAGTTGCGGGAACACGGCAATATCTCCTGCCAGTCGTTGCAGGCTGGGGTAGGGGGTATTGTTTCCTTCTTCATCTTCATTCCGATGCAGAAAGCGTACAATGTCACGGATGGTTTCTAATGAACGGCGTAGGTCAAATAATTCTTGTTCGTCCAAATACATTCCTTCTATTCGCACACGTTTTAGCGAAGGACGGACATCAAAGAAAAATTGATCGGGAAATCCGTCCTCTTCCTGGATGATGCGGACAAACTCTGTTACTTGGTTTAATTTCTCCTCAACCTCTTCATGTTGCTCGGAAAAGTTCATGTCTGTAACTCTTTCTTCACCTAAAGTACTGAGGCACTTATCTTTTAGTAACTGTCTTATCTGGTCGAATCCTATCTTTTGCTCAAAGTTTTGAGGGTATATCATATTTCTGTTCTTACTAATGAACTGCAAAAATACGATTAATTCGCGAAAAAAATATCAGAATGTTTGCAGATTTAAAAATGATTCGTACCTTTGCACCGCTTTCAACGGAAAGCACTTCTGATAAAGGAGTTTTGGAGAGGTGGCAGAGTGGTCGATTGCGGCGGTCTTGAAAACCGTTGTACTGCGAGGTACCCGGGGTTCGAATCCCTGTCTCTCCGCTTCAATTAATAGATAAATCCCTGTAAAGTACTACTTTACGGGGATTTTTTATTTTGTGTATGTGAATAAGATAAGCATAAAAAGGGGCGGTTTCTGTTGAAATAGAAAATAACACTATTTGAACTGTTTATTTTAGAATAAACACTCTTTTTTCAGATTGAATTTATCGGTTTAAAGAATATTATTCCAAAATGCTTATTATCAGTTAAATATCTGTTTTGATCTACTGTCGGATTTCAGTTTTTATATCTACCTTTGTTCTGATTGTACGAGATTTGATAGTTATAATATTAATGAATAGAATGATGAAAAAACAGACCCAAGCGATTCATACGCAGTTCCAAAGAAGAGATGCTTACAATTCTCTCAGTATGCCGGTTTACCATACAGCGGCTTATGAATTTGACAATGCTGATGACATGGCTGATGCTTTTTGCGGGCGGACAGATGCTCCGGATTACTCCAGAGTGATGAATCCCACAGTGACTTTTTTTGAGAATAAGGTGAAGGAACTTACGGGGGCAGCAGAAGTCATAGCCCTCAATTCCGGTATGGCGGCTATTAGTAATACATTATTTTCAATTGCAGCTGCAGGAAAGAATATAATTACATCGCGTCATTTGTTTGGTAATACTTATTCGTTTATTGCTGGTACATTGTCCCGCTTCGGGGTGGAACCTAGATTGTGTGATTTGACAGACATTGGAGCAGTAGAGAAAGTAGTAGACAGTAATACCTGCTGCATTTATGTGGAGATTATCACCAATCCGCAGATGGAAGTGGCGGATTTACAGGCGCTCTCACGGATAGTTCATGAAAGGGGAATTCCTCTCATCGTTGATACTACGCTTATTCCTTTCACAGAATTCGATTCACATAGCTTAGGCGTAGATATTGAAGTGGTTTCCAGTACCAAATATTTATCAGGGGGAGCCACTTCCATTGGTGGTTTAGTAATTGATTATGGTACATGTCCGGGATTCGGTAAACGTATGCGTACAGAGATGTTACTCAATCTGGGAGCTTATATGACTCCTCATGTGGCCTATATGCATACTATCGGATTGGAAACATTGGACGCGCGATATCGGATACAGTCTGCCAATGCCGCTATGTTGGCTGGTAAGCTTCGCATATTATCTGCTGTCAAACGTGTGAATTATGTGGGGCTGAAGGATAATTCATACTACGCTTTGGCACAAAGACAGTTTGGTCCGACTGCCGGTGCTATGATTACGATAGACCTGGAAAGTAAAGAGGCATGCTTTGCTTTCATCAACCGACTGAAATTGATACGTCGCGCTACTAACTTGTTTGACAATAAGACGCTTGCTATTCATCCTGCAAGTACTATTTTTGGACCGTTTACTGATAAACAGCGACAGGACATGGATGTGTTGGATACGACTATCCGTTTCTCAATTGGTTTGGAGGATGTGGATGATCTGTTTGACGATGTCAGACAGGCTTTGAATAATAAAAAGGATTAGAAGCAAAAATCTGAAAGTCATACACGCAACTGTAAATATACCGCAAATATGGTATATAAAATGCCATTCATACGGGATTTATCAGCTTGTATATATCTAATACCTTTGCCCCATCATTTTAACAGTAAACAATAATGGGTAAAAGGATTCATTTATTTTTGCTTGCTCTTGCAATAGGAGTGATACAAGGGGCAGCACAGGTGACAACAGTGCGGGGCATCGTCACCACAGAAGAAGATGGGGAGCCGGTTATCGGTGCCTCAGTTATAGTGAAAGGAACTTCATTGGGTACCGTAACTGATGTCAACGGGAGATTTGAACTGAATGGACTCCCGCCATCAGCCACCCGGCTGCTAATCTCTTACATTAGTCTGATGGCAAAAGAGGTGGCTATTGCACCACAGGTATCGGTAACACTGAAGAGTGATACGCATCTGCTGGATGAGGTAGTAGTAACGGCTTTGGGTATTTCACGCGAGAAAAAGGCATTGGGCTATACGGCACAGGAAGTAAAACAGAATGCTTTGGTGCAAGGGAAAGATAATAATCTGTTAAATTCGTTGAGTGGTAAGATAGCTGGTGTGCGTATTACCAATACACAAGGAGATGTTGGTTCCAGTCGCATCGTTATTCGTGGTGAAACTTCTATTGCAGGTGAGAATCAACCGCTTTTTATTGTGGATGGAATCCCAGTGGATAATTCGCAGCTTAATGCACGTTCCAGCGGACGCGATTTTAAAAATGCAATAGCAGACCTGAATCCGGAAGACATAAAAACACTTACTGTATTGAAAGGTCCGAATGCCGCTGCCCTTTATGGTGCGCGTGCTGCTCACGGTGCTATTGTCATCACTACTAAGGGAGGAGACAAAAGGCAGAAAGGGATAGGGATTACATTACATTCTTCCACGCAAGTCTCTTTTGTTGCTACCTTGCCGGAGTTTCAAAATCTTTTTGGACAAGGGGCAGGGGGACGGTTCAGTTATGTAGATGGCAAGGGTGCAGGTGTGAATGACGGGGTAGACGAAAGCTGGGGGCCACGTCTTGATATTGGTTTGTTGATTCCTCAGTTCGATAGCCCATTGGACGCTGACGGTAATCGTGTGGCTACTCCCTGGGTATCCCATCCCAACAATGTACGCGATTATTTTCGCATGGGTATTTCTACAAACAGCGGTATTTCTGTTGCCCGTGGAGACGACAAATACCAGTTCCGTGTAGGATATAACTACGAAAAACAAGTCAGTATCGTTCCTGATGCTGGAACTAATAAGACGAATATCAGCCTAAATACGGATTACCATCTGGCAAAATGGATTGTGGTGGGAGCTACGGCCAATTACATCGTTTATACAGCTCCCAGTTTACCGGGGTCAGCTACCCCCTCGGGCAGTAACGTACGTTCTAACAGTCCTATGCTTCAGTTCTTGTGGTTCGGACGTCAAGTGGATACGAACTCATTGAAGGCGGACTATACTCGCAACTGGAATTCAAGCTATTACGACAATCCTTTTTGGAGTGCTTCTTATAATACACAGAGTCAGGAACGTCATCGTCTGATAGGTGATCTGCATGCCGAATTCCGTCTGACAGATGGGCTGAATGTGCGTTTCCGTACTAGTACCGACTGGTATAATGACCGGAGGAAATCCAAAGTAAAATGGGGGAGTGCAGGTGCCGGTTCGCCTTACGGCAGTTATGCTGAAGATGCCTATACGGTGAAAGAGAATAACACAGAAGTATTGGCGACTTATATCAAACAGTTGAATAAAAATTGGGGAATTGACGCTCTTCTGGGTTTTAATGTACGTAACAAACAATATGAGAATAATTATCAGGCTGCTCCCCGTTTGGCGGTTGCTGATCTTTATACATTGACTAACTCGCGTGATCCGCTCATTTCGTCCAATGATTTCTACCGTTTACGGCAATATGGCCTTTACGGTTCCATACAACTGGATTACCGTCGTTGGGCTTTCTTGAATATAACAGGACGGAACGATTGGTCGTCTACACTACCTGTGGACAACAATTCTTATTTCTATCCTTCGGTGACGGCTAGTGTGTTGCTTTCTGAAGCTTTCGGATGGAGAAGTAAAGCTGTTAACTACCTAAAAATACGTGGAGGATGGTCTCAAGTGGGAGCAGATGCCAATCCTTATCAATTGGCAACGGTCTTTACTTCAGAAACAGCTTTCAATGGGAATCCACTTCAAAGTTCTTCTACCATTGGTATGAATCCGAATCTAAAACCGGAGAAGACGTCATCTATAGAAGCTGGTTTCGAGGCGGCTTTTTGGGACAATCGCCTATACTTGGATTTCACTTACTATAAGACCGATAGTCGTAATCAAATATTGAAACTAGCTACTACTGCTGCCAGTGGGTACACGTCGCAGGTGCGTAATGCCGGACATATCCGTAATCGTGGCTATGAAATACAATTGGGCGCTGTTCCTATACAAACATCGAAAGGGTTTCGTTGGAATCTGGATTTGAATTATGGTGCCAACAGCAGCAAGGTTGTCAAATTGGATGATGAAGGTTTGATTACGAGTTACCAGCTCTACTCGTCTGGTATTCAGATACTGGCTTCAGTGGGCGAAGCTTATGGAACCCTGTTCGGCACTTCATACGTGCGTGATGCTAATGGAAACGTTGTGGTGGATGCTAACGGTCTGCCTAAGATTTCGACCACTAATAAAACGTTGGGGAAGTTTACGCCCGACTGGACAGGCGGTATCAGTAACACTTTCAGTTATCGTTCGTTAAGTCTTTCTTTTCTGATAGATGCAAGTGTAGGTGGTTCTATTTTTTCCAACACTAATAAAACTGGAAAATATACCGGTGTATTAGCTAACACATTATCGGGCCGGGATGCCGAGCACGGTGGCTTGTGGTATTATACTGACGCCATGGGTAACAATGTACGATTATCAGAATCTCCTTCTTATTCCGTATCCTCTGATGGACTTTACTATGCCCAGGTCAATGGGCAATCCACCCGTGTGTATCAGGATGGCATTATGGTAGAAGGAGTGACGGAAAGTGGTTCTAAGAACGAAGAGGTTGTATCTGCCGAGAAATACTACCATCGTATTTACAGTATTGCTGAAGCTAATGTATATGATGCTTCTTACGTGAAACTGCGAGAAGTCGCTTTGAGTTACCGTCTACCTCGCTTGTGGACGCAGAAACTGCATTTGCAAGAAGCTTCCGTTACACTGACGGGACGTAACTTGTGGACTATTTATAAGAGCGTCCCTAATATAGATCCGGAATCGGCTTTGACTACTGGAAACGCACAAGGAGTAGAAGCCTATTCATTGCCTACAACACGTTCCTTTGGTGTGAACCTTTCCGTGAAATTCTAAATGTGAACTTTTAAATAATAGGATAAGATGAAAAGAAGAATATATTTTTTATATATAATATGGGTACAAGTGGTTGCCATTTCTCTATCATCGTGTGATGATGAATTGACTGATATCAACCGCAACCCCAATGCCACTGAAAATCCACAGCCGGCTTATTTACTTGCCGCTGCACAGTATCATGCCGCCAATCTTTATTGGGGAAGTAGTACGAACTATAATTCTACTCTGTTGTGGGTGCAACATTGGGCTAAAATACAATATACAGAGCCAGATTGCTATAATGTGGATAATGGCAGCTTTACCACTACGTGGGACACCGGCTATGCAACGCTAATAACCGACTTGAATGCTATTATCAGTTCGGAACTCGGAAATGATAATTATCGAGGGATAGCTACAGTGTGGCGTTCGTGGGTTTACCTGTTGCTGACCAATCTGTATGGAAATATACCATACAGTGAATATGCACAAAGTGTAACACCCGCTTATGATTCACAAGAGACTGTTTTGCGCGGGCTTTTGGAGGAGTTGATCGCTGCTGACCAGTTGCTTTCTACCACAGGAGGAACGGTAGAAGGGGATTTGATTTACGGAAATGATATTACCCGCTGGAAACAATTGGCCCACTCCCTACGGCTACGTATCGCCCTTGAATTAGCTGACCGGGATGAGGATACAGCGCGTCGGGTTATTGCTTCCCTTTGGGATAATCGTAACAGTGTAATAGATAGCAATGATGCTATAGCCCGTTTTGTTTTTACTTCTTCACCACAATGGAATCCATGGGCATCTGCTTTCAATTCACGTGATGATCAGCGGGTATCAAAAACGTTGATTGATAAACTGAATGAATGGAATGATCCGAGAATTGGAATTTTAGCCCAGCTACCTCAAGACGAAGGTGTGAAAAACTATGTAGGAGCTGCCAATTCCTTATCTGCTGATGCCGCTAATAATCAGGGATTTAATAAAGTTTCCCGTCCCGGTACTTATTTTTTGAAAGATAGCTCTCCGGCTGTATTTTATACGTATGCCGAGGTCTTGTTTATCTTTGCAGAATCCGCTGCACGCGGCTGGATAACGGCTGATGCGGAAACGCTCTACTGCGAAGCTATTACTGCTTCATTGAATCAGTTTGGCATTATAGACAATCGTATAATCGATTCCTATTTACAGCAGGAGGCGATTCGGTTCGACGCCGCACATTGGTATGAATCTATCGGCTGGCAGAAGTGGATCGCTTATTATGGACAGGGACCCGATGCTTTCACTGACTGGCGCAGGCTCGGTTATCCCCAGCTTATCCCTGGTCCCGATTCCGTTTTGGGTTCCGGAGAGTTACCTCGTCGCTTTTTTTATCCCGTAACGGAACAATCACTGAATGGTAAGCAGTATCAGATTGCCATATCCCATCAGGGAGCAGATGAGATTACTACCCGTTTGTGGTTTGATGTAGCTAATAAAGAACGATGATACCTCCGTGTCTCCGGGCTGCAATATGCGTTTGAAAAATATCCGTTGAATTTAAAAAAACAGAATAACAATGAACACTGACATTACATTTATCATAGCAGATAATCAGGATATAACCAGAATGGGAATGTATGGATATATTTCCGCTATATTCAGTGGATGTCGCATGATAGATGTGACAGACAAGAAAGAGCTCATGCTTGCATTGGTAGAATGTAATGACAGTGTCGTTATACTTGACTATACACTGTTTGACATCAATGGTATAGAAGAGTTTCTTATTATAGAAAAACGTTTTCCGAGAGTTCGTTGGATATTGTTTTCCAATGAATTGAGCGAAGACTTTATTCGTAGGATGAGTATAGAAAGGAATATTGGTATGATTTTGAAAGAGAACTCCGGTGAGGAAATTCATTCTGCATTGATGTGTACAGCACACGGGGAGCGATTTCTTTGTCATCAGATAACCAATTTATTGATAATCGGTTCCGACAAACCGGAAATTCATTCTGTTTTGACTGTTACAGAGATTGACATTCTTAAATTGATAGCACATGGGAAATCTGTGAAAGAAATAGCATTGGAAAGAACCTCAAGCATTCATACTATTATCACCCATAAAAAGAATATTTTCCGGAAGTTGGGTGTGAATAATGTATATGAAGCAACTAAGTATACTTTACGCGCCGGGCTGATTGAAATGGTAGAATATTATATATGATATTCAGAAGAGTGTTAGGATAAGAGTTAAGAAGAATTTGTAGGCAGGAAAATTCTCTGTATCTTTGCCCGCATGGCAAAAAAAGGTGAGTTACATATAAGAAATAAGCACAATGGTCAGTATGATTTTCCATTGTTGATGGAAAATTATCCTCCATTAAAGAGATTCGTATCGCTCAATCCCCTCGGAATACAAACTATAAACTTTTTTAATCCGCAAGCGGTGAAGGCTTTGAACAAAGCATTATTGGTAACTTATTATGGCATCCGGTATTGGGACATACCGAAGCAATATTTGTGTCCGCCTATTCCCGGAAGGGCGGATTACATTCATTATATTGCCGATCTTATCCAGCCGAACGGAACAACACCGGATTTACCGGCAGGAGATGCTAATGGACAGAAGTCTAAATGTAGATGTCTGGATATTGGGGTAGGTGCAAATTGCATTTATCCGATCATAGGACACACTGAATATGGATGGACCTTCGTTGGTACTGATATTGATCCGGTTTCGATAGAAAATGCACGAAAGATAGTGACTTGCAACCCTGTGTTGGCTCATAAGATTGACTTGCGACTTCAGAAAGATAGTAAGAAGATTTTCGATGGAATTATTATGCCTGATGAGTATTTTGATGTGACAATATGCAATCCTCCGTTTCATAGTTCGCGTGAAGAGGCGGAAGACGGAACGTTACGCAAATTAAGCAGTCTGAAAGGTACGAAGATAAATAAAGTGCAGCTAAATTTCGGCGGGAGTGCGAATGAACTTTGGTGCGAGGGCGGAGAAGTTCGTTTCTTATTGAATATGATTTCCGAGAGCCAAAAATATCAGAAGAACTGCGGATGGTTTACGAGTTTGGTTTCTAAAGAAAAAAATCTGGAAAAGTTATATACCAAATTAAAATCGGTGAATGTGTCCGAATATAAAGTTATTCGAATGCAGCAGGGAACTAAAAGTAGCAGGATATTAGCTTGGCGATTTGCTACCAACTCATAACAATGAGTGAATATCGAACTGTTATTTGTTTAACCTATTAATTAAATAGAATATTATGGAAACCAATTACATCACTTTGACAAAGGAGAATATTGCAAACGAACATATATGCTGTGCTTTCTCAGATAAGAAATGCAAGGATAGTTATGAACTCAAAAAAGAATGGCTGAAGAAAGAGTTCGATAACGGCTATGTGTTCAGACGTATTGATGAACGGGCAAAAGTGTTTATCGAATACGGTCCTGCTGAAAAAGCATGGGTTCCGGTGAATGCTCCCAATTATCTGATGATAAACTGTTTCTGGGTGTCAGGTAAATATAAAGGTTGCGGACATGGTAAGGCATTATTGCAGTCTGCCATTGATGATGCAAAATTGCAGGGGAAAGATGGGCTTGTCACAGTGGTGGGCACTTCTAAATTTCATTTTATGAGTGACACGAAATGGCTGTTGCGACAAGGTTTCCAAACAATAGAAAAACTCCCTTACGGATTCAGCCTTTTAAGTTTGAAACTAAACCCGGCTGCTCCTGATCCTTCTTTTAATGATTGCGTGTTGAGCGGTGAGTGTCCGGATAAGGATGGAATAGTCGTTTATTATACCCATCGCTGCCCGTTTACGGAGTTTCACGTTCGCGGTTCTTTGGTCAGTGCTGCTAAGAGCAAAGACATTCCATTGAGAATAATTGAATTGGAAAGTATGGAACAGGCGCAAAATGCACCTACTCCGGCTACCATATTTACTCTTTTTTATAATGGCAAGTTTGTAACGACTGACTTAAGTGTATGCCTTGAAGGGCGATTGAGCAAAGCATTGGGCTGTGATTCAGGAGAATAGCTGACTTGGAACCATGTTACGTCTCTGATATGTTTAGCTAATGTTTCTTATTTTTATTTTGCAAATTTAAATTGTGTCTGCACATTTTTTGGAAAATACATACCTTTGGATAATTAATGATTAAACACGATTAAGAGTTTTATGCGTTTTTGGGTATGTATTTTTGTGCTTCTATTTGTACACAATCAATTTTCAAGGGCTGATAAAATTATAAATAATGACTCTTTGTATACAGAAAAATATATCAGAGATATTTATATTTCCAACCCCAAACGTGCTTTACAGTTGTTGGATGAGGCCGAAACCAGAAAAGCCTTCCCTCTGCGTCTGATTAATGAATTGCGCAGTTTGTCATATCGTAATATGTATATGAATAAACTAGCTTTTATGTATGCAAGGAAGTCGTACTTGCTTGATTCCATCTCTCAAAGAGAACCTAAGCACATGTTGAAGATGACGGTTTATTTAGCTGAACTTTCATCCATAATGAGTAAATATAATGAGAGCATGCATTATGCTCTTAGTGGAATTATGCAGGCTCAAAAACTGAAGGACAGAGAGGCGGAAGCTAGATTGCTTTTTTGCATAGGAGAGAATAATTGGAGGCTGTCATTGAAAGATGAGGCGTATAATTATTTTGGTCGTACGATTGAATTACTGCGTGGGTCAAAGGATATGAGAGAAATGATGCTGCTTTCCTATTATTATGGAGCAGAGATGGGATTTTTAATGACAGATTCCCGTATTGATGAAGCTTTGGCTCTTGCTTATGAACGTGAAAAACTTCTTAAAAAATTAGAGAAAGTACCGGAGGTTCCCGAAGGCTACATTGATGGTCAATATAGCTATTTATATGCAAATTTGGCCTATATTTCTTATTTAGAAAAGAAATATGCGCAAGCAGAAGGATATTATCAAAAATATCTGGCAATAAAAGAATCTCATACTCCGGATGGCAAGATGTATTCGATTCCTTATTTGATTCTTTCCAAACAATATGAGACAGTAATAGACAACTGTAAGGACTTTAAAGAATTGTTGAGAACACAGCGGGATACCTTGAACGCTCAATATTTAACTATACTTAATAAGGAAGTCCAGGCATATCTGGGGCTGAATCGTTATAAAGAAGCCGCAGAAATACGTGAAACCATCATTGCAATAACGGATAGCATTAACAGTACCGACAGGAAAAATGCTGCATTAGAATTGAACGCGATGTACGGTGCTTCCGAAAAAGAAGAATACATCGCCGAGCAAGCCTCACAGCTAAAAATAAGGAATGTTTCACTCTGCTTTTTGGCGTGTATTGTAGTGCTGACCCTGTTTATACTTTGGCGTTTGTGGCGTTTCAACCATATAATCGAGTATAAAAACAGGATGCTTGCCAAACTGATAAACGAGAAATTTGCCAATAAAAAAGATGGTAATCAGTTATTGGAAGTGTACGAGGAACAGGAGGTTTCATCAGAATTGGAACCGGAATTGATTTCTCCTGAAGAACAGGATGAACTTTTGGACGAAACAGACAAAGAAAGTGGGGAAGAAGAGGAGAACAAGAAAATATTCCAGGAATTAAATCATACAGTCGTTCAAAAACAGCTATATCTTTCTCCAGAGCTCTCAAGAGAAGATTTGGCGCAGATTGTACATCTGAATAATGCACGCTTTGCCCGGATGATAAGAGAATGCACCGGAACTAATTTCAATGGGTACATCAACGGACTGCGTATTAATTATGCGATCAAGCTAATGAAAAAATATCCTAACTATACCATACGTGCCATCGCTGATGAATCCGGATTTAATAGTGCCCCGATATTATATAACCTTTTTAAGAAAAAGACGGGAATGACTCCTTATGAATTTAAAAAAGCGCAGGACACATTGAGGAATTAAATAGTTCTACTAAACAATTTTCGTTTTTCCCGGTTTATCTATTGATAACTAAATATTAATGGAAATGATACAGGTAAGGATAAAGAGGGTTTATGAAGATTTTTCAGAAACAGATGGATACCGGGTGTTGGTAGATAAATTATGGCCACGCGGAATGAAGAAAGAATGGTTGAAATACGATTATTGGGCAAAAGACATAACACCATCCCCTACATTACGTAAATGGTTTCATGAAGATATTCCCGGACATTGGGGAGATTTTGTCACGCAGTATCAAAAAGAGCTGGATGCTTCTCCATCAATGGCTGATTTTCTGACTCTTATCAAACCACATCCGGTGATAACACTACTTTATGCTTCAAAAGAACCGGTGTATAATCACGCCCGAATTCTTCGTGATTATCTGGAAATGCGTTTGAGAGAGTGAAATTAAAGTAATTTTATCTGTTTACGCTTTCTGTCGTTCACTCAATTTCCTACCTTTGTAATCTAAATCAAAATCGTGTAATCATGAAGTATAAATTATTGGTTCTTGATGTAGACGGAACACTCCTCAATGATGCGAAAGAAATTAGTAAACGTACATTGGCTGCCCTGTTGAAGGTTCAGCAAATGGGAGTACGTATTGTGCTGGCGTCCGGCAGACCGACTTATGGCCTAATGCCGCTGGCTAAGATGCTCGAACTTGGAAACTATGGAGGTTTTATCCTTTCCTATAATGGCTGTCAGATTATCAATGCACAAAACGGAGAAATTCTGTTTGAACGTCGGATTAATCCCGAAATGTTGCCGTATCTGGAAAAGAAAGCCCGTAAAAACGGTTTTGCTTTATTCACTTATCATGATGATACGATCATAACGGATTCTCCTGAAAATGAACATATCCAAAATGAAGCCCGGTTGAATGACCTGCAAATAATCAAAGAAGAAGAATTTTCTGCTGCCGTTGATTTTGCTCCTTGTAAGTGTATGCTGGTGAGCGATGACGAAGAAGCATTGCTTGGTTTGGAAGATCACTGGAAGAGACGACTGAATGGGGCGTTGGACGTATTCCGTTCGGAGCCCTATTTTCTGGAAGTAGTTCCCTGCGCCATCGACAAAGCCAATTCTTTGGGTGCTTTGCTGGAGGTGCTAGGTATGAAGCGTGAGGAAGTGATTGCTGTGGGCGACGGTGTGTGTGACGTAACAATGATTCAATTGGCGGGGCTGGGTATAGCTATGGGACATTCACAAGACTCGGTGAAAGCCTGTGCCGATTATGTGACTGCTTCGAATGAGGAAGACGGAGTGGCCGTTGCAGTGGAGAAGGCTATCATATCCGAAGTGCGTGCAGCCGAAATTCCCCTTGACCAACTGAATGCGCAGGCACGCCACGCATTGATGGGAAACTTGGGAATTCAATATACCTATGCCGACGAAGACCGTGTGGAAGCAACAATGCCGGTAGACCATCGTACCCGTCAGCCTTTTGGCATTTTGCATGGCGGGGCTACTCTTGCATTGGCGGAAACAGTTGCCGGACTCGGTTCAATGATTCTTTGCCAGCCGGACGAGATTGTAGTAGGAATGCAGGTCAGTGGAAACCACATATCTTCTGCACATGAAGGAGATACAGTGCGTGCAGTAGGAACAGTTGTACATAAGGGACGTTCCTCCCATGTATGGAATGTAGACGTGTTTACTTCAACAAACAAACTAGTGTCTTCCATACGGGTAGTCAACAGTGTGATGAAAAAGAGATGACCGACGAAGAAATAAGTAATTTGACAACTATTGATGCATTTATTCAGCGGAAGCAGCCGTTTGCTGTTTACCGTATTCCGGGGGAGAAAGTTCCCCGTCTGTTGACACAGGCGGAAGGAGCGGTACGCCTGATATACGATCTGAAAGAGTTGAATGGGCAGAGAGGATTTGTCATCGCTCCGTTTCAGGTGAGTGAGACGTGTCCCGTTGTACTGATTCAACCCGATCAGTGGGGGCAACCTTTGCCGATTGACGATGATACGGCAGAAGAACGGGAAGTCACTTTACGGATGCAAGGACAAGAATCGTTCCTGACTTCTTCTACGGAGGAATATGCCGCCTGCTTTCATACCTTTATAAATGCTTTGCGTGATAATACCTTTGATAAATTAGTACTTTCACGTCATCTTACTATTGATAAAGTATCCGGTTTTTCTCCTTTATCTATATTTCGTGCAGCTTGCAGGCGTTATATTCATTCATATATATACTTGTGCTACACTCCGCAGACAGGAATCTGGTTGGGAAGCACTCCCGAAATCATTTTATCGGGTGAAAAAGATGAATGGAATACAGTAGCGTTGGCCGGGACACAGCCTTTGCAAGATGGTAAACTGCCCCAAATATGGGATGAAAAGAATCGGAAAGAGCAGGCTTATGTAGCTTCTTACATTCGTCGCCAACTCCTTTCGTTGGGTATTCATTCTACGGAGAACGGGCCTTATCCGGCTTATGCAGGTGCTTTGTCACATTTGAAAACAGATTTCCAGTTTTCTTTGAAAGATAACAAAGGTTTGGGAGATCTTTTGAAAGTGTTGCATCCAACGCCTGCTGTATGCGGTTTACCGAAAGAAGAAGCCTATCGGTTTATATTGCAGAACGAAGGCTACGACCGTCGCTATTATTCCGGCTTTATCGGTTGGCTGGACCCGGAAGGGCGAACTGACATCTATGTGAATCTGCGCTGCATGCATATTGAAGATGAACAACTGACTCTTTATGCCGGCGGTGGACTACTGGCTTCTTCGGAATTGAATGACGAATGGCTGGAAACGGAAAAGAAGTTGCAAACCATCAAACGGCTTATTGCAACGCCTCCTTTAAAATCATAAACTACTAATAATTATCATCATGTATACAGACAAGAAGAACATACTCCAGTTGGTTGCGTTGCTCGAGGCGCACGGGATTACTAAGGTTGTGTTGTGTCCGGGTAGTCGTAATACGCCCATCGTACATACTTTGTCTAATCATCCGAACTTCACCTGTTATGCAGTGACGGATGAACGGAGTGCCGGTTATTTTGCCATTGGTCTTGCGTTGAATGGTGGTAAGCCTGCTGCTGTGTGCTGCACTTCCGGTACTGCATTATTAAATCTTCATCCGGCTGTAGCCGAAGCATTTTATCAGAATGTTCCTTTAGTTGTCATTTCAGCAGACCGTCCCGCTGCCTGGATCGGACAGATGGATGGACAAACAGTGCCGCAACCGGGTGTGTTTCAAACGCTGGTAAAGAAGTCGGTCAATCTTCCGGAGATTCATACGGAAGAAGATGAATGGTATTGCAATCGCCTGGTGAATGAAGCTTTGCTGGAGACGAATCATCATGGAAAAGGGCCGGTGCATATCAATGTTCCTATTTCCGAACCACTGTTTCAGTTCACTGTAGATACGCTCCCGGAAGTGCGTGTGATAACCCGTTATCAGGGATTGAACGTCTATGACCGTGATTATAATGATCTGGTCGACCGGATGAATAAATATCAGAAGCGCATGATTATCATCGGTCAGATGAACCTTATCTATCTGTTTGAAAAAAGATATATCAAGTTATTATATAAACATTTTGCCTGGTTGACGGAACATATCGGCAATCAGACAGTTCCCGGTATTCCGGTAAAGAATTTCGATGCGGCACTTTATGCCATGCCCGAAGAAAAGATAGACCAGATGGTTCCCGAATTGCTGATTACTTACGGAGGACATGTGGTTTCCAAACGATTGAAGAAGTTTCTCCGTCAGCATCCGCCTAAAGAGCATTGGCACGTATCGCCGGAGGGTGAGGTGGTCGATTTGTACGGCTCATTGACTACAGTGATCGAGATGGACCCGTTTGAATTTCTGGAGAAGATCGCCAGCCTGCTGGATAACCGGACTCCTGACTATCCCCGTGTATGGGAGAATTATTGTAAGATTATTCCCGAACCGGATTTTGCCTATTCGGAGATGTTGGCTGTCGGTACATTATTGAAAGCTTTGCCGGAGTCCTGTGCATTGCATCTGGCAAACAGTTCGGTAGTTCGTTATGCACAACTATATTCGATTCCTCCTACAATTGAAGTTTGTTGCAATCGGGGAACAAGTGGTATTGAAGGGTCGTTGTCTACCGCTGTCGGTTATGCGGCAGCTTCCGACAAACTGAATTTCATAGCTATCGGAGATCTAAGTTTCTTCTATGATATGAATGCGTTGTGGAATATCAACGTCCGTTCCAACCTGCGTATCCTTTTATTAAATAACGGAGGAGGAGAGATTTTCCATACTTTACCGGGATTGGATATGTCGGGCACCTCACATAAATTTATTGCAGCAGTTCATAAAACGTCAGCCAAAGGCTGGGCGGAGGAACGTGGTTTCCTTTATCTGCAGGCACAAAATGATGAAGAGCTGACTGAAGCAATGAAAACTTTCACCCAGCCGGAAACTATGGAACAACCTGTGCTCCTGGAAGTGTTTACCAACAAAAACAAGGATGCACGTATGTTGAAGAATTATTATCATCAATTAAAACAAAAATAAATTATGCCAACACAAAGAGAGTGGACAACCATCAGAGAATACGACGATATTCTTTTTGATTATTATAATGGAATTGCCCGTATCACAATCAACCGTGAACGTTATCGGAATGCATTTACCCCGACTACCACTGCCGAAATGAGTGATGCATTGCGCATTTGCCGTGAAGAAGCGGATATTGATGTGATTGTAATTACCGGAGCCGGTGATAAGGCGTTCTGTTCGGGAGGCGACCAGAACGTGAAAGGACGTGGCGGATATATTGGGAAAGACGGTGTGCCTCGTTTGAGCGTATTGGATGTACAAAAGCAAATCCGTAGTATTCCGAAACCTGTGATTGCTGCCGTGAACGGCTTTGCCATTGGTGGCGGACACGTGCTCCATGTAGTATGTGATTTATCCATTGCTTCGGAAAATGCCATTTTCGGTCAGACAGGTCCTCGCGTGGGTAGTTTTGATGCCGGATTCGGTGCATCTTATCTGGCGCGTGTGGTAGGACAGAAGAAAGCACGTGAAATTTGGTTCCTTTGCCGCAAGTATAATGCACAAGAAGCATTGGATATGGGATTGGTGAATAAGGTAGTACCTTTGGAACAGCTGGAAGATGAATACGTGCAATGGGCGGAAGAAATGATGTTGCTTAGTCCATTGGCTTTGCGCATGATTAAAGCGGGATTGAATGCCGAACTGGACGGCCAGGCAGGTATTCAGGAGTTGGCAGGTGACGCAACATTACTTTATTACCTGACGGATGAAGCACAGGAAGGAAAGAATGCGTTCCTGGAGAAACGTAAACCGAACTTCAAACAATATCCGAAATTCCCTTAAAATAATAGGCTAATGAAAGACTGATTGTGCAGTAATTAGCAGATTGAAAAGATATTCATTATGGATTGTAAGATAGATATTATTCCTCGGTTGCTTCATTTCAAGCAACCCGCGGGAACTTCCCGGGGAACATATACTACACGAAAAGTCTGGTATCTTCACTTTACTTCTCCTGATTTTCCGGGTAGAGTGGGAATTGGAGAATGTGCGCCTTTGCCTGCGTTAAGTTGTGATGATCTCCCTGATTACGAAGATATATTAATAAGAACTTGCCGGCAAGTAGAGGAAGAACAGGGAAAATTGGATAAAGATGGTCTATGCAAGTATCCTTCCATCTTATTTGGCTTGGAAACGGCTATCTGGCATTTCTTTGCAGGGAGTTGGGCTTTGTCCGATACGGCTTTTTCACGTGGAGAGGTAGGGATTCCAATCAACGGCCTGATCTGGATGGGAGATTTTGAAAACATGTTATCCCAGATCGAGAAAAAGATGGAAGCCGGATTCCGTTGCGTCAAACTAAAGATTGGCGCTATCGACTTTGAAAAAGAATTGGCATTACTACGTCATATTCGTACCCATTTCTCTTCTAAAGAAATAGAGTTGCGTGTAGATGCAAACGGTGCTTTCTCTCCGGGTGATGCAATGGAAAAACTGAAACGTCTGTCGGAATTTGATTTACATTCTATCGAACAGCCGATTCGTGCCGGACAATGGGAAGAAATGGCTCGGCTCACTTCTGAATCTCCGTTGCCAGTAGCATTGGATGAAGAGCTGATAGGATGCAACACGCTGGAAGAAAAAAAGAAACTGCTGGCAACCATCCGTCCGCAATATATCATCATTAAACCATCTCTCCACGGAGGAATATGTGGAGGGGATGAATGGATTATGGAAGCGGAAAAGCAACATATCGGCTGGTGGATCACTTCCGCTTTGGAGTCCAACATTGGTTTGAATGCTATCGCCCATTGGTGTGCAACATTCAATAATCCGTTACCACAAGGATTGGGAACGGGTATGCTCTTTACTGACAATATAGAAGTGCCTCTTGAAATCAGAAAAGATTGCCTGTGGTTTTGTAAATGATGGTATTTAGTGGTATTTAAAGGATATTCTGATGATATTCGATCGACAACAACAGCGCTTGCTACTGGAAGGAAAAGAATACACTTTTGAAGAAATAAGCCAACTGATAGCAGGAGGAGCAGAAGCTCATTCTCCTGCTTATTGGGATTTATATCTTTTCCTGAACGAATGGTTTAATGATTCTCCTGTTATTACAGTTCATACATCGGGCTCCACGGGTATACCTAAAGAACTGATGGTACGCAAGGATCAAATGATGCAAAGTGCACGTCTGACTTGTGAATTTCTGAATTTGAAGAAAGGTGAGTCGGCATTATTATGTATGAATCTTCGTTATATCGGTGCAATGATGGTGGTCGTACGTTCATTGGTTGCAGGCTTGAACCTGATTGTTCGTCCTGCTTCCGGTCATCCGTTGGCGGATATAAAAGAATCTTTGAGATTTGTGGCAATGGTCCCATTGCAAGTTTATAACACGATGCAGGTTCCCGAAGAAAAAGAGCGATTAAAACAAACGGATATTCTGATTATAGGAGGCGGAGCCGTTGATGAGGCTCTGGAAACGGAGATAAACCATCTTCCGACTGCCGTTTACTCCACTTATGGCATGACTGAAACTTTGTCGCATATTGCCCTTCGTCGTCTGAACGGAGCATCGGCTTCAGAACATTATTATCCATTTCCTTCAGTAAAATTGTCTTTATCCGCAGAGAATACATTAATCATTGATGCCCCTTTGGTATGTGACGAAACATTGCAGTCCAATGACATTGCACGTATCTATCCCGATGGAAGTTTTATGATTCTAGGCCGGAAAGACAATGTGATTAACAGTGGAGGAATTAAGATTCAAGCAGAGGAGATGGAGAAGTTGCTCCGCCCGTTTATTCCTGTGTCCTTTGTCATTACTTCAGTTCCGGATCAGCGCTTAGGGCAGGCTGTCACTTTATTGATAGTAGGACAATTGGATACGAGAGAGCTAGAAAATAAGTTGCAGACAACATTGGAACCATACTATCGTCCCAAACATATTTTTATTACAGAATCTATCCCACAGACGGAAAACGGCAAAATAGACCGGGTCGGCTGTCGCACTTTGGCAGCATCATACCTTTTCCATTCGCATCAGTGATTTGGTAATTCCATTTCTCATATTCTCATGAATATCAGTCAACCTGTTGAAACATAATGTAATAGAATATGAGAAATACTTTGAAAAGTTGGCATTTCTCATACTTTTCCTGTGCTCTATCCCTAAAAACAGGCATTTCTCATACTCATTCTTGTTATTTCTCATAGCAGTTGTATAACAATCTACTGCTATTTTACGCCTGAATCATTAATAGTAAAGTTATTCTTCATTATAGATAAACTTGTTTTGGGTTAATAGTAAAGTTGTTTTTCACCTATTATAAACTATAAATGCAAGCTTTGATTATAAAAACGAAGCTTGCATTTATAGTTTATGATTAGTCAAAAATAACTTTATATATAAGGGTTTGCAAGTTTGCTATTAGTCGATAGCAACTTTACTGTTAATACTTTCCGGACGGGCAAGTAATAGTTAGTGTGTGATGATAAGGAGAGACTGTTAGGTGCGATAGATTAATAAAAGTAACAATGGCAGATAGTCTTTCAGTTCATTGCGCAAAAGTTCCATTGTCTTTTGCTTGTAACGGTTGATGGATTTCACACTGAGATTCATCTCTTCTGCAATTTCTACATGCGTTTTGCCTTCAAAGAAGCTTTTCATAAATACTGTACGGTAGTTCTCCGGAAGTTTGTACAATGTTTCATACAACATTCTGTACAGTTCGTCAAGAGTATATACACTATCCGGTTCCGTTTCATAGACTGGAGTTTTCTTCTGTATGTTTTCCGCATAGCTCCATTCATATTCCTGATGTTTCAGGAAATTTAGGCAACTGTTTTTCACGCACATCTTGATATATCCCAGTGCCGTGTCCGATTGTAGGTCGAAAGAATCGGTATCCATCTTGTCCCATAATGAAGCGAATACATCTGAAACGACATCCTGTCGTGTATCCAAATCGTCAATGAATCTTTTTGCATACAGGCAGAAAGGGGCGTAATACTCCTCATAAAGTTGCTTGAAGGCCCGTTCTTTAGTCTGTTTGGAAAAAGATATTTTCATTATTTTAGGATTCTGTGTTTTTTCATTTTAATGCAAATATATAATAAGATGGTTGGTTAAACCTAATTTCCTGTTCTTTTTTTGGTTTTCAGTTGATATTATCGCCTCATTTTAACTGGATTCGGGAAAAAATAAAAAAAAGTTTGATTTCTCTGTCCTTTTTGGGAATCCTGTTTGTATTATTAATGTTGTTGAACTTAAAATAATAGCCTATGGAATATATATTTCAATTGAATTACACTACGAAACTTAATTAACAATCTTCTTCTTTTGTTTTTAGATTCATAGTCCGGGGTCTCGCAAACGCTGACAGGAATCAAAAGTGAGTTTATCATTAGTATGAATGTGGATAAGTGAGGATAATTCACCGCCTTAGTGAAACAAGAGGAGTTTGTTGGTAACATTGAATCATTTAGTAATAAATTTATTAATCAACAAAAATTGAAAAACATGAAACGATTGAGTTTTTTATTGATGGCTGTAGTTTGTGTTATATTCTTTTCGTGTGGAGAAGACGAAGACAAGCAGGTTCATTCAATTACTGCATTTGCCGGTTATGGTGGTGCCATTGCAACAGCTGATAAGGAAATTGCCGTAGCGGGAGAAGTTATCACTGTTACGGCTACTCCTGCTGAAGGCTTTTTATTTAAAGAATGGAAAATAAGAGTCGGTAATACTGTAATTGAGAATGTGCAGGCAAATCCTTCCACATTCACTATGCCTATGGAGGATGTAGTAATTGTAGCTACATTTATGATAAGAAATGATGTGCTTGAAAGAATAACCGACCCTGCATTGAAAGCTTATTGTCAATCCAGAATGGATACAGGACAGGAAATAGACGGAGTTACTTATCCGAAGTGGGACACGAATGGTAACGGTGTACTTTCCCCTGATGAAGCGTCAGCAGTAAAAGCTATTGATATTACCGGTGGGGTGAATGGAGTCAAAATAAAAAGTGTGAATGAATTAACTGAATTTACAGGATTGGAAGTTTTTAAAATTGGTGGAAATGAATTGGCTACATTAAATGTCGTATGGTCCCAGCTTGCTAAACTTGATTGCAGTCATAATGAATTGACTGATTTATCTGTGGGGGGAAGTGGAAAACTGAAAGAATTGTACTGTAACAATAATCATTTGTCTTCATTGAAATTAAAGACTATGGTATATGAGAATGGTTATATGCTCCATTGTGGCAATCAAGTGACAGAAGAGGGAGAAGTTCAGATTCTTGAGGCCATAATGACTGATGAACAAATTTCTTTTTGGGAAAGTAACTTGAAGAATCTTAGTGAAAATGCAAATGTGGATACTAAAACGATGCCTGCTGCGGATGTTCATTTGACATTGACTAAGGCCGTTAAATACCAATTTGGCAATTTGATGTTAATATTAAGAGATGATAACGGTAATAGCGTACAGGTGACCTTGAAATCGACTGAATTGAAGCCGGGAGAATATTCAAAAGACCAGATGAGTAGCGCCTATGTGACAATATCGGGTGGTGGAAGTTATCGGAATTTAGATTCTGACGACCCTGGTTCATTTACTGTAAAATATGATGAGGGTACTGGAATATACATTATTGAGGGTGTATTGATTTTACAGCCAAATGCATCATATCCTTCTGTAAATGTAGTGAGATTTGAATATGTCGGAGCGATATAATTTGTAACAACAATGAAACGGAAAACATCCGCAGTTTTTTCTATGTGCGACAAAAAAGATCCGGCGGATGTTTTTTCTCAAGTTTGTGAACAATTATTGGTTTTTGTGTCCCTTTTCAATGAGTCGGTTGTATTATTTATGTAGTTGCAATTATAAAAAGGAAATATGGATAATAAAGAACTGGAGGCATCATTCCGCAAGGCGAAAGCTTTGGGTGATGATATTAGAGAAATGGAGTCGATTGATGCATTAACTGCTTATCGACAGTCTCAAATGAAGATTAGAGGACTGAAAAGGACGAGACTGCACAATCAACTGATACGTTGTGCTGCATTTCTGGCCATACCGTTGCTATTGGCTTCATTGATTTTGGGATATTTATATTTTGCAGAGTCGGAAGAAGAAATAAGATACGCAGAAGTTATTTCTACCATGGGAACGGTGGTGCGTTATGAACTTCCGGACCATTCTGTTGTCTGGCTCAATTCAGGTAGTAAGTTGCGTTATCCTACTGTTTTCAAAAAAGACAACCGCAATGTGGAACTGACTGGTGAGGCTTATTTTCGAGTGGAGGCAGAACCGGAGCGTCCGTTTTATGTGAATACGCCAAATGGGTTGAGTGTATATGTGTATGGTACGCAATTTAACGTGACAGCTTACGAGGACGATAACTACATAGAAACTGTATTGGAGAAAGGAAAAGTCAATGTAGTGACTCCCGGGCAGGAGACGATTACATTGATTCCCGGCGAACAATTGGTTTATGACAAACAAACCCGCCAGGTGCAGAAAAATAAAGTGGATGTTTATGGGAAGGTGGCTTGGAAGGATGGAAAATTGATATTCCGGAATGCTTCGTTGGAAGAAATAATCAAGCGTCTGGAACGCTATTTCAACGTAGATATTGAATTCAATAATCATTTGGGAAAGGAGTATAGCTATCGGGCCACTTTCAGAACGGAAACATTGACGCAGATATTAGATTATTTAGCTAAGTCGGCAAACCTGAAATGGAAGATTTTGACTCCCGAACAACGGGAAGATGATACATTTACAAAGACGAAAATAATAGTAGATTTATATTAGTAATCATCTGAAAAAACAAATAGCCTATGATATAACACATATTGATAATCAAAAAAGGGAGGAGGGCCGCTACCAACGGCTGTCTTCTCCCAAATCTAAGATTCACGGTACAGGGTCTCGCAAACGCTAACCGGAATCAACACCTTAGTTCATTTAGTAATAAACTTTAGTCAGCTACAAATGTATGAAAAAAAATCATTCATTTATTGCATTATGCTTTAAATATGCTTTAAATCTAAAACTTCCTTTAGTTATGAGGATTAGTCTAACATTACTTTTTGCAGTCGTATTGCAACTTTCTGCAGCAAATGGCTATGCCCAACGTATACGGGGAGTCATTTCGATGAATAATGTATCTATTGAACAGGTACTGAATAAGATAGAGGAAAGTTCGGATTATGTGTTCCTTTATAATGATAAGGCGATTCAGAAGAACCGCATTGTTTCAGTGAATAATAATTCCGGCAAGATACAGGATATTCTGGATGAAATATTCCGGGGCACTTCTATATCTTATACGGTGGTGGATAAACAGATTATTCTTTCCGCAAAACCTTTCGTACAGAAAACAATGGAAGATGAGACTATTCCGGTAAAAGGTATAGTAAAGGATGTGAATGGCGAACCTCTTATTGGAGTAAATGTAAAAGTAAAAGGTTCAAATGTCGGTACAATTACAGATATTGACGGTAATTTTACGATTAGGACGAAGAAAGGAGATGTCCTTGAATTTTCTTATGTAGGATACACGGTTCAAAATGTAACAATTACGGGAAATACGACTTTGAATATTGTACTTCAAGAAGACAATGCAGTGCTTGATGAAGTCGTTGTCACTGCATTGGGTATCAAGCGTTCGGACAAGGCATTGAGTTATAATGTGCAGAAATTGGGCGATGCACAGTTTATGTCTGTCAAGGAAGTCAGTGTGCCGAATGCGTTGAACGGTAAGGTGGCAGGTGTCACAATTAGCCAAGGGGCTTCCGGTATTGGTGGGTCCACAAAGGTGGTGATGCGTGGTAGCAAGTCTGTAAACGCGGAAGGAAACAATAATGCATTGTATGTGTTGGACGGCATACCGCTTCCCGACCTTTTCCCGCGGAGAGGGGCTACCTCTAATGCACAGTATGGAGGAGTAGACGAAGGTGACGGTATCTCCAATATCAATATGGAGGATATTGCGGAAGTGACTGTGTTGACAGGACCTTCGGCAGCTGCTCTCTATGGTGGTCAGGCTGCGAATGGAGTAATCATGTTGACCTCTAAACAAGGAGGACTGAAAGACGGAAAGCCTCGTATTTCATTCTCCCATTATTCCGATTTCTACCAACCACTTCTCTTGCCAAAGTTGCAAAATACGTACGGAAGTCGTACGGATGAATTTTCCAGTTGGGGGCCGAAGCTGGAGACTCCTGCGAATTATGATCCGGCAGATTTCTTTGACACGGGTATGAGTTTCTCTAACAGCATCGGGGCACAGTTGGGAACGGAGAATCATAAATCCTATATTTCCCTTTCTTCTTACAATGCCCGTGGGGTAGTTCATAATAACAACCTCGACCGTTACAATGTTTCCTATAATGGTACATATACCCTTACGGACAAACTTTCTTTGGGAGCTACTTTTATGTATACGAACAAGAAAGCGCAGAATATGCTTTCGCAAGGTGACTATTATAATCCGATTGTACCGATTTATCTGTTTCCTCGCGGTGATAATATAGATAAGTATAAATCTTATGAGCGGTATAGTGCGGACAGAGGATTCCCGGTTCAATTCTGGCCCTATGGCGACCAAAAGAGAAGCATCCAGAATCCATATTGGATTACACACCGCAATTTCAATATAAACCATAATGAACGTTTTATTATCGGTGGAAGTTTGAAATATACGTTCAATGAATGGTTTAACATCAGTGCCCGTTTCCGTACGGACCGTGATAACAAGAAGAATGAAATCAAAAATTATGCTTCTACATTGCTGTTGCTGGCTTCCAGCTCGGATAAAGGCTCGTACTTGTTGGCAACGGAAAAGAATATACAGGATTATGGAGATGTGATTGCCAATTTCCAGAAAACGGTATCAGACTGGGGATTTGTAGTCAATGCGGGTGCCAGCTTTAAGAATGCTTCATTCGATTATACGGCCAATTCTAACAAACTGGAATTCGGAGCACCTCTCGCCAGCGTAGCCAATAAGTTTACATTGAACAACCTGACTCCGGAACCCCAATATCAGGAGGGTAAAAAGATGAAGTCGCAAGCTGTATTCTTTAGTGCTTCTGTGGATTGGAAAAGAAAAATATTCCTTGATGTAACCGGACGTAACGAATGGACTTCGTTGCTTGCCAATACCAAGAACAAGAGTTTCTTCTATCCGTCGGTAGGTATGTCTTTTGTGTTGACAGAGTTCTTCAAAGTGCCGGAGAAAATATTGACGTTCTCCAAGCTTCGTCTGTCGTATGCTAAGGTAGGAAATGTGCCGATGTCACTTGCCGGAATTACTATTCCGTCTTATCCGATTAGTCCGGGCGGTGGTGTAAGCATCAATCCTGACCTGCCTATCGATAACTTGAAATTTGAAAAGACACAATCGTTTGAAATTGGTCTGAATGCTCGCTTCTTGAATAACAAGTTGGGATTAGACATAACGTATTATAATGCTAACACTTACGACCAGTTGTTCAAATTCAGAGCACCAGAAAGTAGCGGTTATGCCAACTTCTATGTGAATGCCGGCAAAGTAAACAATAAAGGTCTTGAGGCTTCCATTGATGCCGACCTGACGTTTGGAGAGTTCAATTATTCGCCTAAACTGACCGTTACATACAATAAAAATAAGATTGTGGAATTGGTAAGAAATGTTCCTAATCCGTTCACTGGAGCCAATATGGATGTTTCGCATTTTGACATGGGTGGCCTTTCATATTCATTCCGGAACTATATCGATGAAGGTGGTTCTATCGGTGATATATATGTCAATTCGGTGAAGAAAGACGGAAATGGATATGTATATGTGAATCCAAATACTTTGAGTATGATGGTGGACAATGAAAACCTGATTTATGCGGGAAATACCAATCCGGATTGTTCTTTGGGATTTAACAATACGTTCAGTTATAAAGGGTTTACTCTTTCTTTCTTGATTGACGCCCGGATTGGCGGAAAAGTGGTTTCTGCCACACAAGCTGTTCTGGATTCTTTCGGTGCATCCGAACAGAGTGCAAAGGCGCGTGACAATGGTGGTGTGCTTGTAAACGGAGTGCTGATGGATGCGGAAACCTACTATACTCAAATGGGAGCAGGTACAGGGGTATTGTCCAATTATGTATACGATGCTACCAATATACGTTTGAGAGAAGCTTCGCTTTCCTATCGTTTCAAACCATTGTTCAAAAACTTTGTAAAGGATTTGACCCTGTCCGTGACCGGACGTAATTTGTTTATGATTTATAATAAGGCTCCTTTCGATCCGCAGCTGACCTCTTCTGTAGGTACTTTCTATCAAGGTATCGATTACTTCCTGATGCCGAGCTTGAGAAGTTTCGGCGTGAGTCTTAAATTTACATTATAACTAAATTAACAAACAGATGAAAATGATACTAAATAATAGATATTTCGGCAAAAGTCTGCTTCTGGTTTCTGCTTGTTCTTTGTGGATGTTGGGAGCTTGTACGGGAGATTTCATGGAGACAAATACCGATCCCAATGCCGTAACGGAAGAAGAGTTAGGGTATGATAACCTGGGTACGGGATCAATGATAACGCAGATGCAGTATCAGATGTATCCATGTATTACAAAAGATCAGAATATAGATGTCAATAACTATCAGAAAATGTTCAGCCTTGCCGGAGATATCTTTTCCGGACATCAGGGAGCTTCCAACATGTTTGATAGTAACGGAAGGAATAATACGACGTATGACATGTATCCTGACTGGTGTGCGGCTGCTTATACTGTGGCTTATCAGAATTATATGACTCCTTGGTATACTCTTTACACCAAGAGAAATATCAATCCTTCCACATTTGCGGTGGGACAGATTCTGAAAGTATTCGGTATGCACCGTATCACGGATATGTATGGTCCGGTCCCTTATAAGGATTTCGCACCAGCTTCTAATGTTCCGTTCACTTCACAACAAGTCATTTATGAACAGTTCTTTAGTGAACTGGATGAAGCAATCGGGATATTGAAAGAATTTATCAAAGATAATCCCGGTGCCAAACCATTGGTGAGTTATGATAAGATTTATGGCGGTGATTTTGAAAAGTGGGTAAAGTTTGCTAATTCTTTAAAGTTGCGTCTGGCTCTTCGTATCGTTTATGTAAACGAAACGATGGCCCAGCAGAAAGCTGAAGAGGCAATAAGAGATGGTGTATTTATTGATAATGAGGATAATGCCATGTTAAAAGTGGATGGCTCTGCAACGGTCAATCCCTTGTATATGATTTGTTACACTTACAATGACAGTCGTTTGGGAGCAACCCTGGAGAGCTATTTGAAAGGGTATGAAGATCCTCGTCTGGATATTTGGTTTGCCAAATCGGAAGTTTCCGGATTTAAAGAATATAACGGAATCAGATGTGGTAGTATGTTCAATGGAAATGACTATAAGGTATTTTCTAATCTGAATGTCTCTTCAAGTACGCCTATCCAGTTTATGAATGCTGCGGAAGTCTATTTTCTGCGTGCGGAAGCTGCTTTGCGTAAATGGAATGCGGGGGGAGACGCAGAAACATTATATGAAAATGGGATTGCGACTGCTTTTTCTCAACCTCTGGGGGCTACCCAGGCAAAAGCGGGAGACGCGAGTGCATACATAAAACGGACTACTTTGCCGAAAGGTTATGTTGATCCGAAAAACTCTAGTTATAGTGACAGTAGTACGGGACAAGTGTCAGTGAATTGGGCGGATGCCACTGGCTTTGATGAAAAGTTGGAGAAAATCATTACTCAAAAGTGGATTGCTCTGTTCCCTGACGGACAAGAAGCATGGAGCGAATTCAGAAGAACGGGATGTCCGAGAGTGATTCGGGTAGCCAGAAATAATAGTGGCGGGCTTATCGATTCTAAGAAACAAGTGGCAAGATTGCCTTATCCTACCAACTTGTCGAAAGATTATCCCGATTTGTATCAAGAAGCCGTGAATAATCCTGAATTGCTCGGTGGTGCAGATAATGGTGGAACGAAACTTTGGTGGGATAAAAGAAATGATAAACCTTATCAGAATTAAAAATATAGTGTATAATCTTAATAGTTTTATATGGATATGAAAAACGATCGGATAATAAAATTTCTGTGTTGCCTGTTTATGGTGACCCAGATTATCGGATGTAGCGATTGGATAGAAGCTGAACCGACTATTTTGCCGGAAATGAAATATAAGGAATTGACGCCGGAAGAAGAGGCTGCGTTGATTGCCTACAAGAACTCGAAACATAAGATTTTCTTTGCATGGATGAACTATAGTCCTACTACTTCTTCCATGCAGACCCGGTTAAGAGGTATCCCTGATAGCCTTGACATTGTCTCATTCTTTACCGGATATGTGAATAATAAACAGAATCGGGAGGATGTGAAATTCCTTCAAGAGCGCAGGGGTACCAAGGTATTATTGACAATGTGGCCGGATAAATATTTTGCTACGACTGGAGAAGGAAGAGAGGATTTAGATTCGATGATAGTATACGCTGAGAATCTGGTTGATTCAATTTACACATGGGGATTGGACGGATTTGATTTGGACTATGAACCAAGTTTCGGCGGAGATAGTTATACCACAGAGATGATGCGTACTTTTATTGATGTAATGAGCAAATATCTGGGTCCTAAGTGTGATGAGCAATATAAAGTGGATGGTAAACATAAGTTGTTGGTTGTTGACGGACAGTGGAATGACGCTGAATATGCAGATCGTTTTGATTATTTTATAGGTCAGGCATATAGTGCCAGTTCCGAATCTTCATTGAATGGAAGATGTCAGAATGGATATCAAGACTATGGAAAGGGATTTCCAAATGAAAAGCGAATCTTTTGCGAATGGGTGAGCAAGGTTGGCAATGCGTTTGGACAAGGAGGAGTGAGATATCGGTATGATAATGAATACATTCCCAGTTTATGGGGGATGGCGCATTATGCTGCGGAAAGTCCGAATAATGTAGCGGGTTGTGGCGCTTATGTATTACAGTTCGGATATGCTGAAGGAAACCATTTGAATTTGCCGGTACCACCTAATAATTACTATTATGCACGTCAGGCGATTCAGATTATGAATCCTGCTGGTAAAACAGTGGAAGATGAATCTGAAGGAGAAGAGAATGAAGTCGAAGAATAACAATTATAAAGTTATAAAGAAATGAAAAATTTATTCACAAAAAATATATGGGCTGTTGCTTGCCTTTCATGTCTTGCGTTTATAGGAACGTCCTGCAATGAAAGCATAGATGTGGAGGCGGTGTATATCACTGCTGCTGAAAAGACTCCTATAACGACTTTTTCTGCAACGAACAATAACGATGAACTGGGAATAACAATTTCCAGTTCGTTGGTTGCAAATTCAAATATAGAAGGTGAATTGATGATTGACAATTCATTGGTGGAACGTTATAATAGTGATCATGGGGAATCTTACAAGACACTACCGGAAGGTGCTTGTGTGTTGTCAAGTAGTTCCGTATTGATAGAAAGTGGAAAATATCGTTCTGAAGCGGTAAAATTGGTGGTAAAGGATATCGATGCCATACAGAAAGGCGTTAATTTTTTGTTACCTGTAAAGTTGGTTAGTAAAAATAAAGATTATCCTGGTTTGCCGGGAAGTGATGTTTTATATGTCATAGTCAACAGGAAGTTACTTGTGAATGTTCCTAAACTGAATGGACAGAATTATTTTAAGATAAACTTTAAGGATAATGATGTCAGCAGATTCCAGAATATGAGCGCATTTACTATCGAAACAAGAGTAAGTTTATGGGAGTTCCCTAAATACTATGGTGGTAATCTAATGAGTATTATAGGTTTTCCTGTTGGAGAGAATGCAGAAAAAGGTACATGGATTTTTGTAGATGGAACTCCTGACCGTGTGGGAGGTGAAGGTGATGTGCCTGTCTTTATGTTTGCAACGAAAGGGTGGTCAGTGTATGCTGGTAAGTTGGGATATACGCTCGAAAAGAATGCTTGGTATCATGTAGCCGGAGTGTTTGAAAACAATACCCTGTCTTTGTATATTGATGGAATTTTGTTTGTACAAGCGGAATATGCAAATCCGATTTCATTGTCAGATAAGTTCTACATCGGAGCTGCACCGGGAGTGCAAAACGGTTTCTATTTGAAAGGCTCTGTGAGCGAAGCACGTTTCTGGACAAGGGCATTGTCTGCTTCCGAGTTGAAGAATCCGCTTCATCGTTGTTTTGTAGAAGTGGACAGTGAAGGGTTGGAAGGATACTGGAAACTGGATGACATGAGTGACGAGTGTAAGGATTATACCGGGCACGGTCATACTGCTGTAAAACAAGGAACTGGCGATATAGAATGGATGACTGAGGTACCTTGTCCTTGATTCTTCTAGTTTATTTGTAAGTTTGAATAGAAATAAGAAGGAGATGTGATTATTTTGACACATCTCCTTTTTTTAACCTAAACCTTTTATCTTAATTACTTGCTATTATAAGCCACCAACATCCAAACCAACTTTTCCTGTTCTTTCAGATAATCGCTCATCATCGAAACGGTTACTTCGTCTCCGGCTTGAGAAGCGATAGATAAGATCTTACGTTCTTCACCAATCAGATAGCTGATAGACTGAAGGATATTATTCAATGCTTCGTCTCCGTTGCTTACCTTATCCACTTCATTCACATTTGCTACTTTTAGATAATCGCTGAATTTATTGGCAGGAGTACCACCCAGCATCAAGATACGTTCTGCGATTTCATCCACCTTTTCAGCCGTGTCATCATACATCTTTTCGAATTGACTGTGGAGTACAAAGAAATTATGTCCCTTGATATTCCAGTGGAAACCGCGAAGATTGGTGTAATACACTTGGAAGTCTGCTAATAGTTGTTGCAAAGATGCTACTACGTTGTTTGCTCCCGATTCGTTCAATTTGATAAATTCTAAAGTTTTCATATTCTTCTATTTTTAATGATTTATACTTGTTCTCTTTTTTTCTGTACTGCAAAGATAAGGCGTAAAATGCTTGCTGTCAAACTGAAAATTTCTATCTTTGCATAGATGAAATCTATAACTTAATAAGATTTGATAGATGACGATACAACAATTAGAGTATATACTGGCTGTAGACCAGTTCAGGCATTTCGCACGGGCAGCTGAATATTGTCGTGTGACGCAGCCTACTTTGAGTGCAATGATTCAGAAACTGGAAGATGAACTGGGAGTAAAGTTGTTCGATAGGACAGTACAGCCCGTTTGTCCGACAGCCATCGGACAGAAAGTGATAGACCAGGCTCGCGTGATTCTGGCGCAGGCAGCTCAAGTGAAAGAAATAATCAGTGAAGATAAACAGTCATTGTCAGGCGTATTCCGCTTGGGAGTATTGCCCACTATCGCTCCCTATCTACTTCCTCGCTTTTTTCCTCAACTAATGGAAAAATATCCCGAACTGGATATTCGTGTCACGGAAATGAAGACACAGGATATTCAGCAGGCTTTGCATGCCGGAGATTTGGATGCGGGAATTATTGCCAGCAAACTGGAAGATACGTTCTTGACAGAAGAAACTCTTTTTTATGAGCAATTTTACGCTTATGTGTCACGGAAAGAATCCTCTTTCAAGCATGATATGATCCGTACTTCTGATATAACAGGCGAACATCTTTGGCTTTTGGACGAAGGACACTGTTTTCGCGATCAACTCGTCCGTTTCTGTCAGATGGAGGCTGTGAAGGTTAATCAGATGGCCTATCATTTGGGGAGTATGGAAACCTTTATGCGAATGGTAGAAAGTGGAAAAGGAATCACTTTTATTCCCGAATTGGCAGTGATGCAATTGACGGAAGAACAGCGGCAGTTGGTACGTCCGTTTGCCATTCCCCGACCTACACGGCAAGTGGTACTGGTAACAAATAAAGATTTTATTCGCCACAGTCTCTTATGCGTCCTGAAAGAGGAAATAAAGGCGGCGGTTCCCAAGGAAATGCTTTCTTTACAGTCCATACAATGTTTGTTATAGCACATTAGGGAATCCCTTTTTCCATCGAGAACAATCTCTTTCTGTAAAAAATGTAGCAAAGTTGCGTTATAATAATACGGATATGTTTTGATTTCTAGTCTGAATTGCTTATTTTTGGAAAGTAAACAAAAACAATATTAATTACTATGAAAAAGTACATTGCAGAAATGATTGGAACGATGGTGCTCGTCCTTATGGGATGTGGTAGCGCCGTCTTTGCTGGTGGTTTGGCTGATACAGTAGGTGCTGGTGTGGGAACGATCGGCGTAGCTTTAGCCTTTGGTTTATCCGTAGTGGCGATGGCGTATGCTATCGGAGGTATTTCGGGATGTCACATTAATCCTGCTATTACATTAGGAGTGTTTTTGACTGGTCGTATGAATGGAAAAGATGCAGGTATGTATATGATTTTCCAGGTAATCGGAGCTATTATCGGCTCGGCTATTCTTTTTGCTTTAGTTTCTACCGGTGCTCATGACGGGCCTACAGCGACAGGTTCGAATGGTTTTGGTGATGGAGAAATGTTGCAGGCATTTATTGCGGAAGCAGTATTTACTTTCATATTTGTATTGGTAGTGCTCGGCTCTACCGATCCGAAGAAGGGAGCAGGCAATCTGGCAGGACTTGCCATCGGTTTGACTCTTGTGTTGGTACATATTGTATGTATTCCTATCACAGGGACTTCTGTAAACCCGGCACGTAGTATTGCTCCGGCATTATTCCAAGGAGGAGAAGCATTGTCACAGTTGTGGTTATTCATCATTGCTCCATTTGTAGGAGCTGCATTGAGTGCAGTAGTCTGGAATTATTTGGGAGATAAGAAATAACTCTTTTAGAAGAAAGAACATAAAATATAAAGAAGAAAGTAAAAGGGCGGCAGTTTCACAACTACCGCCCTCTTTTGCGTAATTAATATATTATATTAAAAAAGAGTGTGTTTCGCATTTTCACATTAGATTAGTCGTCTAAGGAAATTTCACTTCATAAGTTTTCGGCCCGCCATAAATGGTGTTGACACGAATTCTTAGTCCCTTTTTCCCCTCCATCCGGTCTTTAATCTTATCCAGTTTGAAAGACACATATCCTTCACCCAAACGTTGAGGATCATCTCCTTCACTGTTATGACGGAATTCCAGATTGATATATTCGTCCTCCGCATTGCCTTCGTCAGCAGTGGGAGCGGTCTCTTCTTTGTCGTTAATCACCAGATTCAGGAAATGTTTTTTATCTTCACTATGTGTTCCGTAATATTGGAATTCAATCGTCAGATATTTATTATCTTTATTGATCCACATGTAAGTCGTGTTGATCTTATCATCTCCGATTTTCTCTTCGTTGTTGTCATCTTCACCCATTGTGACAATGTCTTTGGTTAAGATTGGATTGATACCTTTCACTTGAATACTAAGGTCGTATCCATTCACAGGCTCTTCCAGCTCGTTGAATATCACAAAAGCTCGTTGTCCCTCCACCCAATCTTCATTGTTCCATCCTTGTGAGTTGCTGGGATACATTTTTTTTCCGTTATCCAAAGTGAAATAAAATTCCTTGCTATCCTGGCTAATCATATTGATGGTGCTGATAGCCAGAAGATCGGACGAACTGTCATCGTCGTCCAAGCATGACTGGAGAATCGGCATGGTAGTCATAATAGCAAAGATAAAGGCAATGAATTTAAATTTCTTCATATACTTACTAGGTTTTAGATTTTATAATATTTATGTTTTCTGTAGTGAAAATGCAAGGGGATAGAAAATATTGCATTCGGATCTGTTAAAGAAACAAAAGTGATAAAAGAGTTGTTCTCTCTGTGCAGTATTTCTATCTTTGCTGCATTTATAAGATAAACACGTGTATAAGAGAATGGAAGAAATAGAGTTGTCGGAACAATGTAGGCTGGGTAATAACCGGGCCCGCAAGGAACTGTATGAACAGTATGCGGGGCGTATGCTTGGCATCTGTCTACGTTATACCGGCGACCGGGATACAGCCCAGGATCTGCTTCACGACGGTTTTTTAAAGATATTCGATTCGTTCGATAAGTTCACCTGGAGGGGTGAAGGCTCCTTGCGAGCCTGGATGGAACGGGTGATGGTAAACACAGCTTTACAGTATCTTCGGAAAAATGATGTAATTAATCAGTCGACACCTTTGGAAGAGTTGCCCGAAGAGTATGAAGAGCCGGATGCTTCCGATGTAGAAGCGATTCCACAAAATGTGTTGATGCAGTTTATTGAAGAATTACCCGCCGGCTATCGTACAGTGTTCAACCTTTATACATTTGAAGACAAATCGCATAAAGAAATCGCACAGGTATTAGGTATCAATGAAAAATCTTCGGCTTCGCAACTGTTTCGTGCGAAGAGTGTATTAGCAAAAAGAGTAAAAGAATGGATAACGCATAATGGATAGATAGAGATGGAAGAGAAAGAATTATGGATGAATAAGTTGAAGGAGAAGCTCGCGGATTATTCCGAGCCGGTGCCTGCTTCCGGTTGGGAACAACTGGAGAAAGAACTTATGCCTCCTGTGGAGAAGAAAATATATCCTTATCGAAAATGGATGATGGCTGCTGCAGCTGTTATAATATTAGCTGTCGTTTCGTCAGTAAGTCTGTATTTTCTAGGGATACCCGCTGCAGATGAAATACGTCATATACAAACTCCGGCATTGGCTTCCACGCCCGATGCATTGCCGGGTGTGCAACAACCGGATATGCAGGGAACTGCTGTGGAACCTGTCTTACGACCGGTAACTCGCGAAGATCGTTTGGCGAAAGTCGACAGGAATCATACGGAGCAGAAAACAGGTGTAGATCCATTAGGAATCGGTAATGAAAATGGACCTTCAACAGGAAATGGAGAGGACTCTTTGAGTGAGGAAGATAAGAATGTAAAAGGGAAGGGAGAAACTGAAAATGTAAAAGATGAACCGAAGCAGGCAGAAAATACAAATGTCAGTCAGGGACAGTCACAAGATACAGAGCGATTGAATAACAGACCGCGTCGCCCCTCCGGTAAAGACAAACTTCATATTCCGACAGAAAAAAGATCTTCTCAAAAGGGAACATGGTCAATGGGACTTTCGGTAGGAAATTCAGGAGGTGCTTCGACAGAAGTAGGTGCCGGATCTCATGCTTATATGTCCCGTGTGAGTATGCTTTCAGTTTCCAACGGTCTGATGGAGACGATTCCTAATGACCAAACATTGGTTTTCGAAGATGGAGTACCTTACCTGCGTCAGGCAAAACAGGTGGTTGATATTAAACATCATCAGCCTATTTCTTTCGGATTGTCCGTTCGTAAAGGTTTAGCTAAAGGATTCTCTCTTGAGACAGGACTGACTTATACGCTGCTTTCTTCGGATGCAAAACTGGCAGGTGAAGAACAACAGATAGAGCAGAAACTGCATTATATCGGTATTCCGTTGCGTGCCAACTGGAACTTCCTGGATAAGAAACTCGTCACTCTTTATGTTTCCGGTGGAGGTATGGTTGAGAAATGTGTTTATGGAAAGCTAGGTTCTGAAAAAGAAACTGTGAAACCTTTGCAGTTCTCGGTATCCGGTGGCGTAGGTGCGCAGATCAATGCAACGAAACGTTTGGGTATTTACGTGGAACCGGGTGTTGCTTATTATTTCAATGATGGTTCCGATATACAGACTATACGTAAAGAGAATCCGTTTAACTTCAACATACAAGCAGGTGTTCGTCTGACTTATTAGTACGAACTACCTCACTAAATATAGTAACGCCATCCGGTTCGGATACCGTCACTATCCTGATTGGATAGCGTCATTATCCTGACCGGATGGCGTTACTATTTGCTATTTACTATCTTTTTCTTCAGAAAAGTCGGATAATTGAGAAAATATTAATAATATTGTCACCTATTTATGACCTATGGCTGCATACCTTTGTTGCAAAATTCTAAGATATGGTAGATTCTACAGATGAAAAACATTTATTAATCGACTTAAAAGGCGGTTCCTTTCAGGCATTCGAAAGATTGTATAATATGTATAGTGGCAAACTGTACAATTTCATTATGCGACTCTCTTCCGGCAATCAATATATGGCCGAAGAAGTGGTGCAAGCCACTTTCATTCGTATATGGGAAGTGCATGAAAAAGTAGACCCGGCTTCCTCGTTTATCTCTTTTCTCTGTACGATTGCCAAAAACTTATTGATGAATATGTATCAGCGTCAGACCGTAGAGTATGTTTACAATGAATATCTCATGAAAAGTAGCGTAGACCGTGATTCACAGACAGAAGAGAATATTGATCTGCGCTTTTTGAATGAGTATATCGATTCTCTTGCCGAAGAACTGCCTGCGCAACGGAAGAAAATATTCATTTTGAGCAAAAGGCAGAATTACACAAATAAAGAAATAGCCGAAATCATGGGAATTTCCGAAAGTACGGTTGCTACCCAATTATCTTTGGCTGTGAAATTTATGCGTGAACAGTTGATGAAGCATTATGATAAGGTAATTACCCTTTTGTTGGCCTTTTTTGTTAATGAAATGTAATAGTAATACTTGTTTTTGGATGGGAAGTAGGATGAAAATGTATACTTGTAAATAAGTGGAAAGATGGATAAGACACATTATAAAGAGCTAATTGAAAAATATTTCGAAGAAACGATCACGGATGTCGAGATAAAAGAACTGTCAGACTGGATAAAGAATGACCGTCAGTTGCATGACTGGTGGGAACAAGAGTTTGAGAGATCGGATTCCTCCATGAACCCAGTGTTGCGTGATAAACTTTTTGCCCGGATCAAAGAAGAGACTTTGGGCAAGGAAGTGCGCCCCCTCCGTATCATCCCTTGGAAATGGGTTGCTGCCATTTTATTACCTGTCTGTGTCGCTTTCTTCACTTACTATCTTTTAGATTCTTCTCCAACGGCAGAAACACCCTTTATTGTGAAAGCGGGCAAGGGAGATAAAGCAACCATCGAATTGCCGGACGGAACAAATGTTGTTCTCAATTCAGCTTCCCAATTAAGTTACCTGAATAACTTCGGAGAAAATGTGCGTCGTGTGCAACTAAATGGTGAAGCCTATTTTAAAGTAGCCCATGATGAGAAACACGCCTTCATTGTGCAAATCGGTGATTTGGAAGTGAAAGTGCTCGGTACTTCTTTTAATGTATCTGCCTATGAAGATGCCAAAGACGTGACAGTCGTTCTTTTGGAAGGAAAAGTAGGGGTCTATGCGCAGAAAATATCGCATATCATGAAGCCCGGCGACAAAATAGAATATAATAAAGCCACTCATAAGATAACAGCCACTCAAGTGCATCCGAATGATTATATTGAATGGACGAAAGGAAATATGTACTTTGAGAAAGAATCTTTGGAAAATATAATGAAAACCCTTTCACGCATCTATGACGTAGAGATTCGTTTCGACTCCAATAAACTACCTAATGAATATTTCACCGGAACCATTCCGGGAGGCGGCATACAGAATGCGCTGAATATTCTGATGCTAACTTCACCTTTCTTTTATGAAATGGACGGTTCGGTGATAGTTTTGAAAGAGAAATTGTAGAAAAAATAATGAATAGAGCCATTCCGAAGCCCACTACTTAGGAATGGCTTTTTTGTTCTCTGAATTGAATAAGTTAACGAGAGTTAAAGTCTGATAGGCGATTGGACGAGTGAGTATAGTAGTCTGTATACCTATCAAACAACTTAAAAGTTTTGATATATGAAGCACAAAACAACCTTTGAAAAACTCCCTCAAACAAACGTGGGGAGAAGTAAGAACTGGAAAACACTGCGGGCTATTTGTCTGCTATTGTTTTTAAGCGTCTCTTTTACCGCTTATTCTCAAATAACGGTGAATGTGAAAGACATCTCTTTGAGAGCCTCTTTAAAGAAAATCGAGCAAGTAAGCAATTACAAATTCTTCTACAATGAGAGCCTTCCGGAGTTAAACCAAAAAGTTTCGTTAAATGTGAAAGATGCAACGATTGAACAAACCATGCAACAACTTTTGGGTAAAATGGAGTTAACCTACAAGAAAGAGCAAGAGAATGTCATTGTATTGATTCGTAAACCACAAGAAAAGCAGCGTAATATAAAGGTTTCAGGAACCGTAGTTGATTCGAATGGAGAGCCTATTATCGGTGCTAGTGTTGTGGTCAAGGGTACATCTAATGGAACAATAACTGATTTAGATGGTAATTTTTCCATCAATGATGTCTCCGAAACATCTCAACTAACAGTTTCCTACATCGGATATAAACCCGTTCAACTTCGTGCTACCGATAAAAATATGGCGAAAGTTGTTCTGCAGGAAGATAGTAAGATGATTGAAGAAGTCGTAGTCGTTGGCTATACTCCTATGCGTAAGAGTGATTTCACAGGTTCTTTGGCAAGTGTTAAGGCTAGTGAATTATCTCTTTCAGCAGCAACCGCCGGACAAGCTTTAGTCGGTAAAGTCGCTGGTGTACAGGTGATGCAGACAAGTGGTGCGCCGGGAGAAGGAGTGAAGATTAAAGTTCGTGGAACGAACTCTCTTTCAGCTAGTACAACACCTCTCTATGTGATTGATGGATATCCGGCTTCAGAAGATGTATATATCAATCCCGAGGATATTGAAACTATTGATGTATTGAAAGACGCAGCTTCGGCAGCCATTTATGGTTCTCGAGGTGCTAGTGGCGTGGTACTTATCACCACAAAGAGGGGTAATTCGGGAAAAGCCCGTATTGATTATGACTATCAGTTTAGTATGCAACAAGTAGAGCGTAAGATTAAGTTGCTGGATGCCTATCAATACAGGGATTTGGTAATTGAAGCCCGTAATAATTCTTATCGTGATAAAGCAGAAGCTGCTGGAAAATCATGGAACCCATTGGATGATAATGCAATAAGAGCTTCAAAAGGTTTTAACTTGAATGAAGTGGGCATTTCTGATTTGTTTTTTGATTTCACAACCGGAAAACCGGTCGATCCTACTTACAATACAGATTGGCAGGACGCCATCTATGGGAATGCTCCGATGCATCGTCATAATCTATCTGTTACAGGAGGACAGGATTTCTTGAAATATCGTTTTAGTTTGGGTTATCTGGATCAGGATGGAATTATAGCTCCTTCCGGACATAAGCGTTTGAATGTTCGTGCCAATGTAGATGCAGAAGTCACGAAACGCTTGAAAGTTGGAGTAAACTTTTCTTTTGTTGATGTTTCGGAACGACAGGTTCAAGCAGACGGTCGTTATATAAATGATGGTGTCGTACAAAGTGCTCTATTAATGTTTCCTCAATTCCCTGTATATAATTCGGATGGAACTTATGCAGTCGGAAATCAGATTGCGATGAAAGCTGATGGCTATCAGATGGTCGAGAATCCCGTGGCACTTGCTCATGAAATTGATATCCGCAACAAGTCAAGCCGAATGAATTTCAATGCTAATATCACTTATGATATATTGAAACAGCTTCAGTTTAAAGCCAATTTGGGAACTCAATATTATACTTCCCGTTATAATTACTATCGTCCGCGTACTGTAGGACAAGATGGTGATATGCCCAATTCGGATGCTGTTCAGGCACGTGTGAAAGCTCGTGACATAACAAATCGTGATATTGACCGTTTGGGAGAGTTTACGTTAAATTATAATGGTGAATTCGGGAAACATCGCCTGAATGCTTTAGTGGGCTACACCTTACAGAAAAAAACTTATGACCGCGTAGCCGTTGAAGCAACAGGTTTTCCCGACGACCGTATTCATGAAGTGACAGCGCATGGTCCGAATGCTTCCGATATAGGCTTGTATAGCAGCGATACCCGAAAGGCTGCATGGACAATGATGTCTTATCTGGCACGTGTAAACTATTCATTCGATAATCGCTATGTAGTGACGGGTACAGTAAGAACTGACGGATCTTCACGTTTTGGAAAAGAAAACCGTTGGGGTTGGTTTCCTTCTATTTCTTTAGGTTGGACTATATCGAATGAAAAGTTTTATCAGGATTTGTTAGGTAATAATTCATCCTTAAAACTTCGTGCCAGTTGGGGATTGAGTGGAAACAACAATATTGGTAACTACGAGCATACAGCTACTATGTCTCAAGGTGGTTACGTATATGGTAATACTGTCGAAACAGCCTATTGGCAAGGAACTTTCAAAGATGCGGCTATCGGATGGGAAAAAACATCCCAATACAATGTAGGGTTTGATTTGGGATTATTCAATGGTCGTGTCAACTTGATAGGTAACTATTATAATAGTCTTTCGTATGATTTGTTGTACGACCAGCCTATATCATCCATATCGGGCTCTTCCAGTGTAAAAACAAACTTGAAAAATGCAAAAGTACGTAATAGCGGAGTTGATTTCCAAATAGACGGGCGTATTTTGACAGGAGATTTTAAATGGAATGTAAGTGCTAATATATCAGTAAATCGAAATAAAGTTGTCGATTTGGGTGGTATTAATGATTTGTATTTAGTTAGTGAGCGCAATGTGGTAAGCCATGTGACCCGTTCCGGGCTTCCTATCGGCTCTTTCTATGGCTACATTGCTGATGGTATTATTTCCGAGAAGGATTACACCAATATAATGATTGATAAAAGCAATCTGGTTAATGGCAAATTTCCTGACGGATATCAGTTGATAGGACCGGCAGTTCCTAATTATAATAACATACATCCGGGAGATGTGAAATGGCGGGATGTTGATAAGAATGGTTTGATTACAGAAAACGACCGTGAAATTCTAGGCAATGCTTACCCGGATTTTACATACGGTATCAGTACCGATTTCTCTTATAAGAACTTTGATTTGAGAGCGACATTTACCGGTTCTCAAGGAGCTGAAGTAATAAACTTCCAGAAATATTATCTGTATAATATGGAAGGTTCTGGCAATCAGTTAGCATCTGTCTTGAACCGTTGGCATTCTGACGAAAATCCGGGTTCCGGCGGAGTGTTTCGTGCAGCGCGTAGTTCCACTCCTAATACCAGTCAGCGGCTTAGTTCTTATATGGTGGATGATGCTTCCTATTTCCGTTGTGCAAATATCACATTGGGGTATAATTTTCCGGTGAAGTGGATGCAGAAAGTGAGCGTTCAGGCGTTGAGGCTATATGTCAGTGTAGACAATCTATTTACTTTGACTGATTATGAAGGATATAATCCTGAAGTGGATTATAAAGGAGACAACCTGTTACCCGGCTTCGATTGGGGAGTTTATCCTTTGGCGCGTACATATAGTATAGGAGCAAAAATAACTTTTTAAATAAATAAAGAATCAGATTATGAAAAAATACATAACATTTGTCGCAGTAAGTTCACTATTGTTTTGCAGTAGTTGTACGAGTTTTCTGGAAGAAACCAATCCTAATAAGATTCCAGCCAGTAACTTCTATCAGACCGAAGATGACATTGCAATGGCTGCGAATGGTGCGTATGCAGCTTTGAGAGGAAACGGGTATTATAAGAATATGTATTTATACACAGATGTTCGTTCGGAAAACACCACGTTGCAGGACCCGGGAGCAGGAAATGGGGTTAATTATCAATTTTATAACTATACATTGACAACAGATAATGCACAAGTGAAAACTCATTGGGCAGATTTGTATAAATGCGTGACAAGAGCTAATATTATATTAGATCAGATAGATGATATTCCTTTTAAGGATGAAGTTGTGAAAAACCAGAAAAAGGCGGAAATGTATTTCTTGCGTGGATTGACTTATTTTCATCTTGTAATGCAGTTTGGAGATGTCCCTATCGTAACCAAAGAGCTAAAGACAAAAGATGAAATTCAGAAATATACAGCCCGCCAGCCAAAGAGCGAAGTCTATAATTTGATTATTTCCGATTTGACACAGGTTATTAATAGTGAATTGCCGGATATTCAAACGGGTAATGGAGTAGGCCGTGCTTCAAAAGCTGCTGCGTATGCTTTATTAGGCAAAGTTTACTTGACAATGGCTGCTGATTCTGATTTTCAGTCGGAAAGAACTTCAAATTTGCAATCTGCGAAAACAAATTTAGTTGCAGCATGGAATATGAAACCTTTTACAAGTCTGAAAGATATCCCTTATGCTGATGTTTTTGATAAGGAAGCTCAAACATTCTGTCAAGAGAATATTTTTCAGGTGATGTATAAAGGAGGCAACTCCAGTTTAGCCTCAAATTACGCCTATATATTTCAACCCACTTCCCAGACGGGGCTTACTTCGCAGAAAACTGGAACTGGAAATAATATACCGACTGTTGATATGATGAATGCCTATGAATCGGGAGATACGCGTAAGGCTATCTCGTGTGGTACGTCACAGAACGTTAATTATGTGAAGAAGTACACAGATCTTGATGACATAAATGGCTATGGGGCGAATAACTGGATTGTGCTTCGTTATGCCGATGTCGCATTAATGCTGGCAGAAGTGAAAATGCATTTGAGCGAGAATGATGCGGTAAGCTATTTGAACATGGTACGCGAACGTGCTGGTCTGGATGATTATTCCGGCAGTAGTTTGCGCGATGCGATCCTTCGTGAGAGAAGAGTCGAGTTTGCTTTTGAAGGACAGTATTGGTATGATTTGTTACGTCTTTATTCTCGTCAGGAACTGTTGGAGCACATGAAAGCGAAGAATCCAAATTTCTCTGCGAAAGATTTTTTGTTGCCTATCCCGTATGATGAACATAAACTGGATCCGACAAGAATGTATCAAAATGAAGGATATAACTAAAAATAAAATAGTATGATAAGAAAAATCTCAAATATCATTTATATATCAGTATTAGCAGTCGTTTTATTTGCTTGTGGGGATGATAGTACGATTGAAGAACAGGGGAGTGGAACGATTACTGCTAGAGTTATGGCAAGTAATGCCTATCCGGCATTAGAAGAGAAAGTTGTTCTGAAGGTAGCTCTTAATGATGGGCAAGACATCCAATCTGTGGTTTGGACGATGGAAGGGCAGACATTGGGTGAAGAACCTGAATTGGAATATACGTTTACGAAAGAAGGAAGTTATAATATTTCGGTTAGGGTGACAGATAAGACTGGCAATGTAGCGGCGGCTCTGCAGAAATTACAAGTATCCGGCAAGAGTTTACGTTATGCTTTGCAACACTTTGACCCTGCAAAAGTTTGGATAATGGGGCATCGTGGCAATTCTTCCAACCCGAATATTCCCGAAAATTCGATAGCTGGAATTGAAAGTTGTATAGAATTAGGGGGAGCTGTAGATATTGTAGAAGTAGATCCTCGCATGACAAAGGATGGAGTAATTGTGTTGATGCATGATGAAACCATAGACAGGACAACTACAGGGAAGGGGAAAGTGAAAGATTTGACTTATGAGCAGCTCCAGTCTTATCGTCTGAAGCTGGCAGACGGCACAGTAACCAATCACACGGTCCCCTCTTTGTATGACGCATTGGTTGCAGGGCGGGGAAAGATCTTTTTTGATTTGGACTTCTTGAATAAAGTGTCTCCTAAAGAACTGTATGATGTTGTGAAAAGCTGTGGGATGTTAGACCGTGTGTTCTTTTATACATCTAATAATCGGGATGTCTTGCAGAATATTTTGGATTATTCGCCGGCTCCTATACCTTATCCGCAGTGTGAAAACGAGGAGCATGCAGATTTCCTTTCACAGCAACCAGGAGTGATGTTTGCCCAGATATCTTTGTCGAAAACATTAAATGGCGGGCTCTCGACAGCCATATCTTCAAAAGGGCTGTTTGTCTCGACTAATATGTTAGATATGAATGGTTATACCTATGATACACAGATGACACAAGGAAACTATACAGGAGTGGACTTGATTTTGTCGAAGGGGATTAATTTGATACAGACAGACCATCCCCAGTTGCTGGATGCCTATCTGAAACAGAGAGGTAAAAGATAATTGGTTTTAATCTTAAATAATGAATAGAATGATTATGAAGAAATATATATTCCTGATAGTGACAGTCGTTTGTCTATTTGCATGTAAGGACGGCGATGAAGTGCGGCAGACAACCTCCCCGGAGGCTTCTTTTTCTATAGATAAAGAAGAATATACGGTCGGTGATATCGTTTATCTGACTGATGAATCAGTAAAGACGGAAGGAGAGATAGTAGAGTATTTCTGGCATTTTGGATTTGAGGGGGAAGGGAATAGGGCTACTACTAAAGATGCGTCCGTTTTGTATAAGAGGGCTGGAACCTATGTTATTAAATTAACCGTGACAGATGAATTCGGAGGATATGCAACTGCATCCCATACTGTTGTGATTCGTCCGACGAATATGCCTCCGGTTACAAACTTCAGCTATAGCCCTGCCATTTGTAAAGTGAATGAGAAAGTTCAATTTACCGATAAGTCTGTGGATGAGGATGGAGAAATTGTTTCTTACGAGTGGGATTTTGGCAATGGGCAGACTTCTCAAGAAAAAGACCCGGAAATAACTTTCACGACAACAGGATTTGTAACTGTAAAGCTGACAGCTACTGATGATCGTGGAGCTACAAATACAAAGCAAGCTACTTTATACGTTCGTGATACTTCTATATCCGGAGTAACTGTCCTTTGGGATAAGACGTTTGAGGTATCCTCTTCTTTACGGTCTATCTCTCCTGCTGTTGGTGACAATGGGGATGTATATGTGTCATCCAATGCACTCCACCTTTTTGCTTATTCGCCGTCCGGAGAGCAAAAATGGATGTTTGATTTAAGCAAGGACGGAGGAGCAGGAAATCAAGGTTCGTCTCCTATGGTAGGTGCGGACGGAACTATTTATATGGGTGCAAGTACAACAGATAAAAACATAAGCAGCAGTCTGTATGCTATTCATCCGGATGGAACACAAAAGTGGAGATATGAACTAGGTATTGGTACTAATATTCCCTATATTTCTCCCGCTTTGTCTCGTGATGGCAATATCTTGATTGGAAATAGAGGGACCGATGGTTCTGTACACATGGTTGACCGTAGTTCCGGCAGACAATTTTGGAGACGCAAATCTCCCAATGGTGGTGCTAATGGTGGTATATCGGTTGGACAGAATGGAGTTATCTATTCAGCCTTGTCGGGAGCGAACGGATTTGCCCGTACTACGCAAGATGGTGTGAACTTGTCTCCTAATCTAGGGAAAGGAAATACGGCTGCAGCTGTATATCCCGCTATTGATGCGCAAGGAAATGTATATGTGGCATTTTCTGAAGGAGTGGTTGCAGCTTATGATAACCAGGGTAATGAGTTGTGGAGATATCCGGCGAGTGGTACTATGGGCAAGATTGACCAGGGAGGACCGGCTATCGGTGCTGACGGAACCATCTATGTGGGTACAAAGAATCCGAATGCCCAAGTTGTTGCCCTGACTAAAGGAGGAGCAAAGAAATGGAGTTATTCCTCTGTCGCTGAAATAGGAACAACACCGGCTATAGACAGTGACGGAAATATTCACATCTGTGATGATGACGGTAACTATATAATATTGAATGCTGATGGTACGGAGAAATATAAGAGACAATTAGGTTCTAAAATTTGGTCGTCACCAGTCATTGCTGACTGTGGTATTGTGTATGTCACGTATGAGGATAATGGTGCCTGCAAATTGATAGCTATTGATTGTGGTATTGAAGGGCCTGCAAATTCACCATGGGCACAGCGCGGACAGAATGCAAAAAGAAATGCTTTACAAAAATAAAAAGATATGCTTAGAAAGATAAATATATTAATAGCTTTAACCCTTCTGATAATAGGAGGGTTAGAGGCACAGAATCATTCGGATAAAATAATTGCGAATCTACAGAAGCCTGCAAGTAATTCAGTTTTAGTTGTTTCTCATCGAGCTGACTGGCGTAATGCTCCGGAGAACTCCCTGCAGGCTATCCAGAATTGTATTGATATGGGGGTAGATGTAATTGAAATCGATCTGAAGAAAACCAAGGATGGACATCTGATTTTGATGCATGACAAGAAAATTGATCGTACTACAACAGGAAAAGGTTATCCGGCAGACTATACATTGGAAGAATTACGTCAGTTCCGTTTGAAAAGTGGTACAGGGCATAAAACAGCTCATTTGATACCGACATTGGAAGAAGTAATGTCATTATGTAAAGGTAAGATCCTTGTTAATATTGATAAAGGCTATGATTACTTCAAAGATGTATATGCTGTTTTGAAAGAAACAGGAACTGTTCAGCAATGTATTATTAAAGCCGGACTTCCTTATGAACAAGTCAAGGCTGAAAACGGTGATGTATTGGATAAGGTAATCTTCATGCCTATTGTACAACTTCATAAAGACGGGGCGGAAGCTGTCATTGATAGTTATCAGACACATATGAAACCTGCTGCTTATGAATTAGTGTTTGATAGTGACAGTCCGGAGATTCTTAATTTGATAAAGAAAGTACGTAATACAGGCTCTAATCTTTTTATAAATTCGCTTTGGCCCGAACTATGTGGCGGGCATGACGACGACCGTGCAGTAGAACTTCATCAGCCGGATGAAAGTTGGGGGTGGATAATTGGCCAGGGAGCCAAGCTAATTCAAACAGACCGCCCAGCTCTATTATTAGAGTATCTACGCGAAAAGAAACTTCACGACTAAACGCACTTTCTTCATGTTGAAACAACTAATCAATTTTTACAAGGTCTCTTCGCCGAGACCTTGTAACGGAGAAGCTTTGTCTTCATCCGATGCTCGCCGTCTGAAGTTTCTGAAATGGTCTACTTTCCTTTCTGCGACTTTTGGTTACGGTATGTATTATGTGTGCCGTCTTAGCCTGAATGTCGTAAAGAAACCTATTGTAGATGAAGGCATTTTTTCGGAAACAGAGTTAGGCATCATAGGTTCCGTATTGTTTTTCACCTATGCCATCGGAAAATTCACGAACGATTTCCTTGCCGACCGTAGTAATATCAACCGTTTTATGACTACCGGTTTATTGATAACTGCTTTGGTTAACCTCTGTCTCGGTTTTACTAATTCTTTTATCCTGTTCGCTATCCTTTGGGGGATTAGCGGCTGGTTTCAATCTATGGGAGCAGCCTCTTGTGTAGTAGGGCTTTCTCGTTGGTTCACGGACAAAGAGCGCGGTTCATACTATGGCTTTTGGTCTGCGAGCCATAATATCGGCGAAGCGTTGACTTTTCTGATAATAGCCTCAATTGTCAGTGTGTTGGGCTGGCGGTATGGTTTCTTCGGAGCCGGTATAGTGGGATTGATAGGAGCGTTGATAGTCTGGAAGTTCTTCCATGATACTCCCGAAAGCATGGGATTTCCTTCGGTGAATGTTCCCAAACAGAAAAAGGAAATGAGTGAGACAGAAACGGCTGATTTTAATAAAGCACAGCGTCAGGTATTGCTGATGCCTGCCATTTGGATACTGGCTCTTTCGAGTGCTTTTATGTATATCAGTCGTTATGCTATCAATAGTTGGGGCGTTTTTTATTTGGAAGCTCAAAAGGGGTACTCTACATTGGATGCCAGTTTTATCATTTCTATTTGTCCGGTCTGTGGTATAATCGGTACTATGTTTTCAGGTGTTATTTCTGATAAGTTATTTGGTGGACGTCGTAATATTCCAGCTTTAGTATTTGGGTTGATGAATGTAATAGCACTTTGTTTGTTTCTCTTAGTTCCGGGAGCTCATTTTTGGATAGACGTGTTGGCAATGGTTCTTTTCGGTTTAGGTATCGGAGTTTTGATCTGTTTTCTGGGTGGTTTGATGGCAGTGGATATTGCTCCCCGTAATGCTTCGGGTGCTGCATTGGGAGTAGTCGGCATTGCCAGTTACATCGGTGCCGGATTGCAGGACGTGATGAGCGGTATACTGATAGAAGGGCAAAAGACTGTTCAGAATGGAGTAGATGTTTATGACTTCACCTATATCAATTGGTTTTGGATTGGTGCTGCTTTGCTTTCGGTGTTGTTTGCTTTGCTGGTATGGAATGCAAAATCAAAAGAAATGGATTAAAGTGAGTACATTAGGTTAGAATATAAGTCTTTGTTTTCGAGGTATTAGACACCATTCCGGGAAGTAAGTAATGATTGCTTATCTTTCTGGAATGGCTTTTTTATAATCAATTAAATAGAAAGTTTTATGGAAAATTCATTGAATGATGAATTATTGTGTTCATTGAAAGACGAACTTCGTGAAGTAACCGCACAAATCAATGTGCATAGTGAAAAATTAATGGATCTGCTCGACCAAAAAAAAGAATCGTCAGTCAACTGACTCGAGAGATGTCGCATCTCACGCCTGTCATCATCGAGTATCGGGGAAATCCGAAGCAATATGTCTCTGTTGTGCTCGATGCCATCAATCTGGGTAGGTTGACGTATGACGGAGTAGCAAATTGCGAACAGACTTTTCGTGCGTTAGCAAGCGTTGTAGATGTGATAAGCCCTAAGAATGGGAAAACGCTTAGTGTAGAGACGCTGGTGTCTTATGAGAAGAAAAAGCGTGCAGGAGAATTTGAGGAAAAATAATATAAAATAAAAAGATGATTGTTGTATAGTTGAACAACAATTCGCATATTTGCAGTATGGAAAGCCTCAACGTAACCTCCGTACATACGGAGGTTACGTTGAGGCTTTCATGGAGACTTTAACCGAAAAGGAACAAGATAAAATCCAGTATGGACTACTCTTGTTGAAAACACAAGAAAGACTCTCTACTAAATTTGTAAAATTTGTTCAGGACGGAGTTTTTGAACTTCGTACAGAATATAATGGTAATATATACCGGGTATTTTTCATTTTTGATGATGGAAATATTGTAGTGTTGTTTAATGGCTTTCAAAAGAAGTCGCAAAAAACACCGGGTAGTGAAATAGATAAAGCATTAAAAATAAAGGAGGAATATTATGCAGATAAACAATCATCAAATAGTAGATTATGACGCTGTTCTTGATGCGAAATTTGGAGCAGAAGGTACTCCCGAACGTGCGGAAGCAGAAGAAAAAGCGTATGCTTTCTACACCGGGCAAATTATCGAAGACGCAAGGAAAAAGGCTAAGATTACTCAAGCAGAGTTAGCCCGGCGTATCGGTTCCGACCGTTCTTATATTTCAAGAGTGGAAAGTGGTCAGACAGAACCTAAGGTTTCTACCTTCTATCGTATCATGAATGCGTTAGGTTGTAGGATAGAATTTTCGATGTCTTTATAAGAAGCGATTAAAAAAACATGGTGGGAAATTTGAAAAAGATAACTGTCTTTTTCAAATTTCCCACCGTTTTTTTGAGGAAGAAAAAGGAAAAGGTGAGGGTAGGTGAGGGTAAATTTCTAACATTCGTATTTTTTTTAGAAGAAAATAGAAGAATAGAAATAAGAAATATAAAAATGAAAAGTTGCAAAAGTACCCTCACCAACCCTCACCTTTTTGCGTGCGAAGGAGATGAAATCTTATTCATATAGCCTGTTTGATTTCACCTGTTCCGTATCAATAATGAATACAGTGTATCTTCTCCCGTTTTTTCCCTTATGAAATTCGAAGCCGTGTTTGGACATCACTTTTCCTAGTTGGGCTTTGGTTCCGTGAGAATATTGATACCCCGTCCGTTCGCGAATCAATTCCGCAATTTCAGTGACCGTCAGATAATGCACCTTTTCGAAACGTTCCGGTTTGCGGATATGTGTCAACACCAGTTCTTCTTCCGGTGAGTGGAAAATGAAATCCTCGTTGTTCTCTTCAATCCGTGAGTTTTCCGACTGGGTGAACCAATACTGATACCCCGGCTTGTTGAGCAGATACTTGATTTGTGCATACAACTGCGCGTAGTTTATTTTGATAAACTCCATCGAGTTGACATGAAAGCAGAGAAAACGGCGGTTACCTGTGGTGTCGTGAAGCACTTCCTGGTAATTGCATGTGCCGGCAAAAGAAGCCGTATGAGGAAAGTTTTGCGAACGCCGCGCGTATGGCAGGCGGATGCTGATTACTTTGCGGGTAACCAAATCCTTGAAGATATTCAGTTCCCGTCCGTTCATCCCTTCAAACTCATCCAGATTGATAAGCATCGCCTGCGCTATTTTGGCCAGATCATCCTTGTTGTTCGGGTTGATAAGACCGGTAGAAAGATAGGCGCGCAATTCGGGCGGCAGCAGGTTGTTGATAAACGTAGTCTTTCCAATGTTCTGTATTTCGCTGCAAAGCAACAAAACAGTGTGGTTCACCACATCATCTTGTGTGGCGGCAGCGCACATTCCCACCAGATAACGTTCCAGACATTCTACCCAAAATTTCTGGTGACTAGTATGCACGCTGTTGGCAAGGATACCGATATAATCCGTTCCGTCCCATTCAGGCAGCGAGTCTAAATACTCGCGAATAGGATGGTAAGTGCTGCTGAAGTCGGAGTAGATCAGATTCTGAATCGTTTTGACGGTGCACGAATAGCCTAGTTCGTTCATCTCCATCCAAATGCTGTTTTCCATCATTTCGTCGAGAATATGGAAAGGTTCCGGTTGCTCCGTGTCCGTTTTCCTTCTGCGATATTCCATGATATGAAGCACTTCGTTGTAGCGTGTATCGTAATTTTCTTTGATATGTTGCTCAATCTGTAATATTCGCTTCTGCGTACTATTCAGCTTGCGGGTGTCGAATTCCTCGTTGTGTCCGTAAGCACTCCCGATCAGTGCGTCCATTTCATCCGCGGGAAGATCGGTGAACTGGCTCTTGATAAAAGCTGCCGCCTCTTCCTGGGGGACGCCGTAGCGATTGTACATACAAGCCAGGCAATGCAGGTAGTTGTTCCGGTTGCCGGTGACGTACTTTTCGGATTTATTGTGATAATAGTTCAGAGTCACCATTAAGGAAGCGTGCGAGGAATGGTAGTTGAGTGCCACTTGTTCGGTGAGGGGATTGTTGTCTGGTGCTGTCGTCTTCTTCTTTTTGCCGGATGCCCTTTTCTTCTTTTGAGACTTGAAGAACATCGGTGGCTGTTCCACGATGACAGCTGTGGCATCGGGATTGAAATAAATATCCGGATCGTAAGAGAACAGGCAAGTACGGCTGACATCTTGTCCGGAAGTGTCGACCTCAACTCCGCAGAGCTGGGCATAAAAGGAAGCGATTTTGTGATAAGCGGCATGATGGAAATCTTCAATTTCCTGAATCGTTTCGGGCAATGTCCCGTCCGTCCGGCATACACGTACCACGATTTTCAGTCCCATTCCTTTGGGACTGATGAAAGCGATGCGGGTGTGGGCACACTTTTTTGCCAGTGCGAGGATGCGTGCCAATGCTTCCTGTGTCTGATGGTCGATGTCTACCACGATGTATCCCAGATACTTGACGAGAGTTGCGTTTGAACGTCCTCCCCGGTAGTTGGCTGAAAAGGTGATTTCCGGTAGTTCTATTTTCTTTTCGTTGGCTGCTTTCTCGCCTTGTTCCGTGAAGATTCGGCGCACGTCCTCCACTGTTTCCTGGTATGTGCCGTTGCTGATGGCCGATACGATTTCTTCTTCTGTCATTTCGGCTATGACGCGGTAAAAGTCTTGAAAGATGGTAAAATGCTCCATGTTGGTTTGTTCTTTTTAATTTGCGGTTGCAAAGAAATTTGTTTGTAAAATAATAGAATGGAACTTTTCGTTTTTTTGATTAAGTTCCTAGGGTTCTCCCAAATAGCGTATGATCGTTGCCACTTGCCGGGGAGAGAGAAGGCGGTTGCGGGCACGATAGCCTTCTTGTTCGAGTTCTTGCAGGAGCGGAAGGTTGTAGACAATCCAACGACGTAGTATTTGTAAGGCTACTTTGAGGCATACGTTGGGGTTGTAAAGATGAGCTAGTTCCGACTTTTTATAAGTGCGGATAAGAAACGGTTGGTCCGGATAATACATGATGAATGATGTTTGATTTATGCTATAAAGTTACTGAAAATTAATGGTTTATTAAAAGAATAACGTCATTATTATTCATAGAGTATCAGGAAACTTCGTTGGGGAATCCGGAGGGTGGAAAATGTGTTATCTTTATGTCGTTAACAAATAAGGAACGCGTTCGAAATGTGTGAAATCTTAAAATTATTTTATTATGGCAATGACAGTAACTTATTCAGTAGTGCCGCGCAAGAATCCTGCCAAAAAGGATGAGTCGGCAAAGTATTACGCGCAGGCACAGGCTTCGGGAGAGTTGGATTTTGAAGAGTTGTGCGAGGGAATCACCAGCCGGTCTACCTGTACGGAGACAGATGTGCGTGCCGCCATTTCGGGTATTCTTTATGAGGCGAAGCGTGCGTTGAAAGCGGGAAGAATAGTCCGGCTGGGTGATTTGGGCAGTTTGCAGATCGGGTTGAACAGTGAAGGAGCTGTGTCGGTCAAGGAGTTTTCAAGTTCGCTGATTACGGCTGCCCATATTATTTTCCGTCCCGGAAAGACGTTGGCGGACATCACGAAGATTCTTAGCTACCAGCAGGTAACGACGCGTGCGGTGGCCCAAACGGGCGGTAGCGGCAATGAAGGAGAAGACGATGACAAAGGTTCCGGTGGTGGTTCAGACGGTGGTGGAAGCGGAGAAGCTCCGGACCCGGCAGCATGATAACTTTAATATTGGATCAAATGAAAGAAATTGTAACTAAGATTTTGGATGTAATCATGTTCCTTGTGCCTTTCTTCGGAAAAAGAAAGCGGAACAGAATTGTGAGAGAGGTGCGCTTCAATGCTACCCATAAGGAAGTGTGTAATGTGAAAACAACGGAAAGGGAGAAGGACGATGAGAAAGATTAGTCTGATTGTGATTCACTGCTCTGCTACCCGTGCTGATCGCGACTTCACGGCGAAGGATGTGGACACTGCCCATCGCTTTCGGGGCTTTTCGTGTTGGGGGTATCATTATTATATCCGCAAGTCGGGACAGATAGAGCCGATGAGGGATGAAGATACGGTGGGTGCTCATGCACGCGGTTTTAATGCGATTAGTTTAGGGGTGTGCTATGAAGGCGGACTGGATGAGGACGGAAAGGCAGCGGATACACGTACTTCCCGCCAGAAAGAGGCGATGCATCGTCTGGTAAGCGAGTTGTTGCAGCGTTATCCGGATGTAAAGGTGGTCGGTCACCGGGACTTGAGTCCTGATACTAATTATAATGGAATTGTTGACCCTTGGGAGCGGATCAAAGAGTGTCCCTGTTTCGAGGTGATTGAAGAATTTGAGAGTTGAGAATGGAGAGTTGAGAGTTGCCTGCGCACTGTTATATATACTGCATAGTTAACTCTCAATTCTCAACTTTTTCAACTAATTGACCACCACAGTAGTGAAATACTCTTTAAATACCTCCGCAGCTTTTTCAAGTTGTTCGGGGGTATTTTCTTTTACGTCTTTCAGCTTGTATTCCTGCTCCATCGCTTCATACTTATGTACGCCTAATGTATGATAAGGCAGGATTTCCACTCGTTGCACCATTTTATATTTTCCCAGAGCTTCTCCTAAATAGCGGATGTCTTTCTCGAAATCGCTGTATCCGGGCACTAATACATAACGCAGCCAGAAAGGTTTCTCGTTTTCTTCCAGCCATGCTGCCGTGCGGATGGTTTGCTCGTTACTTCTTCCGGTCAGTGCTTGATGGCGTGCCGGATTGAACTCTTTAATATCCAGCAATACAAGATCCGTCAGTTTGAAAAGTTCTTCTACTTCTTCGTTCCAGATACCGCCGTTGCTGTCTATGCATACATGTATTCCCTTTTCTTTCAGTTCACGCACTAAAGGGACTAGTGCTTTGGCCTGAAACGTAGGTTCTCCTCCGGAGAAAGTGACTCCTCCGCGTTTCCCGAAAAAAGGACGTTGGCTCATAGCCATGCGGACGATTTCTTCCGGTGGGGTAGGTGTACCTCCTTTTCCGGCTATTGTGTCGGGGTTGGCGCAATATAGGCAGCGGAAATTGCATCCTTGAAGAAAAACGACGAGCCGTAAGCCCGGCCCGTCGAATGTTCCCATACTTTCGTATGAATGTACGTTTATCGTCATATTGAGTAGATCTGATTACATACGTTCGTGGAAGCTACGGCTGATTACTTCCAATTGATGTTCGCGGCTCAACTTCACGAAGTTTACGGCATAACCGGAAACACGGATGGTGAGTTGCGGATATTTTTCCGGATGTTCCATGGCATCGTAAAGCATTTCACGGTTCAGTACGTTCACGTTCAGGTGGTGAGCGCCTTTGGTGAAATAGCCATCCATCATTGTCACCAGATTTTCTACGCGATCCTCTTCAGTAGCTCCCAGTGATTTGGGGACGATGGAGAAAGTGTTGCTGATACCGTCCTGTGAGTCGCGGTAACGTAATTTCGCTACGGAACTCAAAGAGGCGATGGCACCGTTCTTGTCACGTCCGTGCATAGGGTTGGCTCCCGGAGCAAAAGCGACACCTTTGGCGCGTCCGTCGGGAGTAGCACCTGTCTTCTTGCCATACATCACGTTGGAAGTGATGGTGAGCAAAGATAAAGTAGGACGGGCATTTTTGTAAACCGGAAGTTTCTTCAATTCTTCGCTGAAGAAATAGACCAGGTCAACACCCAGGTGGTCTACCTTGTCGTTGTCATTACCGAAGCAAGGGAATTCGCCTTGAATATCGAAACCTTCTGTCAGACCGATGTCGTTGCGGCGTGCGGTCACTTTGGCATATTTGATGGCCGACAGTGAATCGAGGGCGATAGAAAGTCCGGCTACACCATAAGCAAGGTTGATGCGTGGGTTGGTATCTACAAGAGCCATTTGGGCTTTTTCGTAGTAATACTTATCATGCATATAATGGATGATGTTCATCGCTTCGTTGTAAACACGGGCGATTTCTGTCAATACCTTCTTGTAGTTGCTCATTACTTCTTCGAAGTTCAGTGTGTCGCTGGTTAGTACGGGGATATTTTTCACCATTACCGTACCGGTGTTTTCGCAACGTCCGCCGTTGATGGCAAGCAACAGGGCTTTTGCCAGGTTGCAACGTGCGCCGAAGAATTGGATTTGTTTTCCGATTTCCTGATAAGATACGCAGCATGCGATTCCGTAATCGTCAGACTGGCGCACTTCACGCATCAGGTCGTCGTTTTCATATTGGATGGAAGAAGTGTCGATAGATACTTTTGCGCAGAATTCTTTGAATCCTTCCGGAAGTTCCGGGCTCCACAATACAGTCAGGTTCGGTTCCGGTGAAGGGCCGAGGTTGTAGAGTGTTTGCAGGAAGCGGAAAGAAGTCTTTGTCACCTTCGTGCGTCCGTCGTTGAGGCGTCCACCCAGGGATTCGGTTACCCATGTCGGGTCACCGGCAAAGATGTCGTTGTAAGATTGCATACGCAGGTGACGCACCATACGCAGTTTGATGACAAACTGGTCGATCAGCTCCTGTGCGAAAGATTCTGTGATGGTTCCTTTGCTCAATTCATATTCCATATAAATGTCGAGGAACGAAGAGACGTTACCCAGTGACATGGCAGCACCGTCTTGTTCTTTTACGGCAGCAAGGTAAGCCATGTATACCCATTGTACTGCTTCTTGTGCGGTGTAGGCAGGACGGCTCAAGTCGAGTCCGTAGTATTCGCCCATTACCTTCATGTCTTTTAATGCCTTGATTTGCTCTGCCACTTCTTCGCGCAGGCGGATGCGGGCTTCGGTCATCGGACCGGTAAGGTTACGCAAATCTTCTTTTTTTGCCTCAATCAATCGGTCGATACCATAGAGAGCCATACGGCGGTAGTCGCCGATGATACGTCCGCGGGCATAGTTATCAGGAAGTCCGGTGAGGAATCCCAGAGAACGGAACGAACGGATTTCTTCGGTATATACGTCAAATACTCCGTCATTGTGCGTCTTGCGGTAGTGAGTGAATATATCTTTTACACGGTCGTCCACTTCCACGCCGTTTTCATGGCAGGCTTTGCTCACCACGTTGATACCTCCGAAAGGTTTGATTGCACGTTTCAGAAGTTCGTCTGTTTGCAGACCGACGATCAGTTCGTTTTCTTTGTCGATATATCCGGCTTTATGAGAAGTGATGGTTGAGACGGTGACATTATCCAGTGAGCGTACTCCGTTATTGGCTCTTTCTTCTGCCAGTGCTTCGAGGCAGCGGTTCCATACAGCTTTTGTGCGTTCGGTAGGTCCTTCGAGGAAAGAAGCATCTCCATAATACGGAGTGATGTTGTGACTAACGAAATCTCTTACGTTGATTTCTGTGCTCCAAAGACCGTCTTTAAAGATCTTATTTAATTCCATAAATGATAAAATTAGAGGTTGTAGTTATCCTTTTCTTTAGAGCGCACAAAGTTACAATCATTTTTCATATAATCAGCATAAATATGCTCTATTTTATGCTTTTCAACATAAAATACCTAGATATTGCTATTCTTTGGAAATGATGTTCGTGATTTTTTTTTTGTGAAAACTCTTGTAAGTTTAAAATATATTCGTACCTTTGCACCGCTTTTAACGAAAAGCACTTCTGATAAAGAAGTTTTGGAGAGGTGGCAGAGTGGTCGATTGCGGCGGTCTTGAAAACCGTTGTACTGCGAGGTACCCGGGGTTCGAATCCCTGTCTCTCCGCTGAAACCTTTAGACAATAAAAGGTCAAAAGCAGACAAAGTCCGTAAAACCAGCGTTTTACGGACTTTTTTTATATACCTTCCGGACAGTTTGAAACCATTGAAAAGTCAAAAATGGACAGAGTTCAGTTACAGATTCGTTACATAAAATTGGGCTTCTGTTTCTGTAACGATTTCCACTATAAGTCCTTGATTTGTACAGAGTTTGTCCATGTCTGCATAGCTTATAACAACATTATTAACTTTACCTTTGTGGCGGAGGAATTAATCCATTCCCCAAAGGTTTAAAAATTAAGAATTATGAGCAGCAGTACTTTTAAGATTCTCTTTTATGTGAGAAAGAACTATGTGAACAAGAACGGCAAGACAGGTATAATGATTCGCATTACGTTAAATGGCGAAATCAGTCAGTTCAGTTCTAAATTGGATGTCGATCCAGGACAGTGGGATGTCAAGGCTGGCAAGTTGAAAGGCAGAAGTATTCAGACTGCCCAATTTAATGCATTGTTAGATAATATTCGTGCATCGCTGGTTAATCATTATCATGAGATAGAAAACACAGAAGCATTTGTTACAGCAGAAAAAATCCGTAATGCATTTTTAGGAATTACTACTCGTCAGCGTACTTTATTGGAATTATTCAAACAACACAATGAAGATATTCAAAAGTTAGTAGGAATAAGCAAGACGCCTGCAACAATAGCTAAGTATGACCGTACTTATAGACGTTTGATTGATTTCATGAAATACAAATATAATATCTCTGATATTTCTTTAAAGGAGATAAACCATATGTTTATTACTGACTTTGAAACCTACCTGCGTAGTGAAAGTGGTTGTAATGAGAATACGACTGCTAAATTCATGCAGTTTTTTCGCCGCATAATTATTATTGCTAAAAATAATGGTTGGATCTTTGCAGACCCGTTTGCTAATTATACCATTCGTTTGAAACGGGTAGATAGAGGTTATCTAACAGAAAAGGAAGTGGAGAAAATTATCAAAAAGAAATTTGCGACAGATAGATTGAATAATGTCCGTGATATATTTATTTTTTCGTGCTTTACAGGCTTAGCTTATATAGATGTCAAAAATTTGACAGAAGATAATCTTCGTACAGGTTTCGATGGAAAACTATGGATTATGACCCATCGCCAAAAGACGGATACCAATGTGAATGTTCCCTTGTTGGATATTCCTCTGAAAATATTAGCAAAATACAAAAATAATCTGTCTAATAAAGTTCTATTGCCAGTCCTTAGTAATCAAAAGATGAACTCATATTTGAAAGAAATAGGTGACCTTTGTGGTATAGATAAGAATTTGACATTTCATCTTGCAAGGCATACATTCGCAACTACTATAACGCTTGCAAAGGGGGTACCTATTGAAACTGTTAGTAAAATGTTGGGCCATACAAATATCCAAACAACGCAAATCTATGCACGTATAACAAATAGCAAGATAAGTAATGATATGGAAGATTTGGCCGGAAAATTAGGTAATGTAGAGAGCGTTTATAACAAAGCAGAATAATTAAATCAGTATATTTGTCCCCCTAAACAAAATCATTATGGAAAGAGGATATATTAAAATCACAGAGGAAGAAATCGGCAAACCCATTGTCGAAGTCAAAATAGTAAACGGAACCGTATGGATGTTCAAACATGAAATTGCCCACCTTTTCGACGTATATCTCCAGACGGTAGGCAACAACTTCCGTTCCATCTTCAAGTCCGGCGTGCTTCATGAAGATGACGTAACGATGGAACGTAAGATGAAGAACGAAAAAGGTCAGGACATCTACGTCACCTTTTACAATCTCGAAGCCATCATTTTCCTAAGCTATCGCATAGATTCCCGCTACGCCAAAGCCTTCAGGGAATGGGTGATGAACGCCCTTTGCGAATACAACCGCATGGACAAGAAAGCAACCGAGGTAATTGTCGTGTTCAATGCTGACACCCGCCATGCTTCCATCCAGTACCCGCAGATACCCAACTAAATCCCCCCTGATATGGTAAATCAGAGCCTGATGCATAAATAAACGTATCAGGCTTTTTTAATATCCCCAAAAACCTCTACCTTTGAACAAACTATTGATTATGATTGAGAATCTTGTCGTTTCCGTTCCGTTTGAAGATTTAGACAACGCACCTATATACAACTATTTCCAGCTTGTTGAAATGCCTGGCGAGTTCTTGGTCATACAGAAAGAGAATGGAATGTTCTACTTCCTCTGTTCCCACGACTGCCCGATAGAAAAGATAAGCCGTTCCTTCGACTGGTACATCGTTTCCAAAGATAAATTCAACGACCACCTGACAATCGGTGTTGGGTTGGCAGATAAGGAACCAATAGAAGGCGAACTCTATCGCCTGCAGGATGAAACCACCCTGAACCTTTGGCGTGACATACTCCGTTTTACATTCGAGGGTGATTTCGTCCGTCAGTTCTTTCCTTATGATACCTATTTTAAAGGCAAGGTACGGTATGACGGTACATTATGTTTTTATATTCACGATTATTATCCAACCAGAACTAAAGAGCTGACCTTGTATCAAAAAAAGGTCAGCAATTTAGTATTTCGTTTTAAAGAAGGAAGCGAAAATGCCGCTCCTTTACTAGCCAAAATTTTCTCACTCTGTATAGGTCGTATGCCATTCTTTAAGGAGATGAATGCTCCTATCCTTATACCTATCCCCGCCGCTACACGTGAGCGAAATATCGCTCGCTTTGCCCGTTTTTGTAGTCTTTTATCTCGCCGTCTAAAAGTAGCGGACGGTTTCCGTGCTATTTGGATCAAAGAAGACCGGGAACAACTAAAAGGCAGTACTGGCAATGATAAACTTGCCAATCTCATTTTCCATCCCGAATATATTCAAGGAAAAGATGTAATTCTGGTTGATGACATCGCAACCACCGGTCAGAGTTTTATCCAGATGAAACGCAAATGTATGCGGTTGGGAGCCAATTCGGTAGTGGGAGTCTTTTTGGGAAAGACAATTTGATGATTTCGTTTCATTATTTCTATAACGCCTTGATACTAGCCAGAAAGAGAACAGGTGACCAAACAATTCTTAGAATCGTTACTCAAAAACAATCAAATATAAACTACCGGTATTTAAAGTTTTCAAAATCTTTCATCGGTATAAAAACCGTTTATCCGTCAAAAAGAAATTTCCTTTACCTTGTACCGGAATTTACATTTTGCCTATCCATAACCGCAGAAAAGTATTCATCTGGCCATCGAATATAAATCTTCATCAGCCAGCCGAAAACATTTCTTTTCCGATTATGTCAAAAGGTAGTTTTTATGATTGTTTATCCCATTTGGATGTTAGCGAGAATTGGATTATTTATTTTTCAGTGCTTTCATGCTACTGGAAAGAGCAATATCCATTGCTTCATAATGGTCATTATCATATTTCATCAATCCGGAAAGTAGCCTATTCAAAGCATTGATAGCATTTATACCCTCCTCTGAACTTCCGCATTTTGAAATAAGGTCGATAGCAGTGCTTAAATCCCCCCGTAATTTTACGAGATCACTGACTTTTTCGATTTGTAAGAGATAGAACAGTTTTCCATTATCTGTTCCTAAAATACCCTGCAAAGGGGTTTCATTAAATTGTTCCATATCATATAAAATTAAAGAACGTGACACTGCCAATTACAGTTCCAAAGGCATCGCCAAACGCCCAACACAAAAGTAACTGACAGGTCACGTTAGTATATGACCGAGCCAGTTTACTTACCTTTGTGTTTTGAAATTGGCGATTTCTTGGAACGGTAAATAAACTCATTAAATACAGAGGACATTTATCCTCTCGTGGCAAAAATAAGAAATTTATAGCATATATCTTAGGGATTAAGGCAAAAGATTAATGGCATTTAGTCTTTAAGAAGTCATGATAATAAAATGGATAGCTCCCAGCGAGCTATCTTTTTTAATGGTTATCACAAAGTTTTTTCTTCATTTTTCTCTTTATAATTTCTTCCTCATTTACTCCTGCCAATCTATAGGGAGCCAACTATTAAGCAGTGTTCCATGTGCGAAGATAAACGACCGTCTATTGCCGGGCAAATTTTTATTTGTAAAATCTCCAGCCCTTCGGGTAGTATTTCACAAAAAAATTTGCCCGTTCATATCCGGCCATCTTCTGATGCACACGAAACACAGCTCAACAGCCGGCTCCGATAAGGCATAAAAAAAAAGTCAGAAATTATGAAAAATGAAGAAAAAAATAGGAAACAGCAGCTTACGAGCCTTCCAATCAGCATAAATATTTTGAAAGCCGCTATGATGGTGGCTGGTGTGTATTACTTTGGAGTAAAATTCCTTTTAGCCATCCTCTTGTGGTGGGCAGTACGTCAGCTACTCCGCCTGTTCTTCATCACTCTTAAAATCTTGTTTTGGGGAGTGATAGCTCTATTTATTCTATGTGCAATTATTTAATACTTAAAAATATATGATTATGAAAGTAAGATACAGTAAGACGGTTTCGCAGCAATGCAGATATTACGAAGTGGAAAACATATTCGAGTACATGGTAAGTGTTTATCTGAACGGTAATATATCAGCGTTCACCTCATTTTTCAAAGAGTTTGAGAAGGAAGCACGCAAAGACTTCATAGATTACATTTTCAATGAAGTAGAACCGATATACTGGACTGAAATATTAAAAGCAACCATTTAAAACGTATTTCTAACGGAAGCGTGCAGTATATAAAGAACCGATTGTTTTTGGTCGAATTTTAACCCATTAATAAAAAACAAATATGAAAACCTTATCTCAAATGACACGAGAAGAGAAATTGCAAGAGATTTTAGAATACAATCCATGTAGAGTAGAACGCAATATTGTCCTTCGCTATCTATTGGCAATGCGCCATAATGACGAGGAACAGATTTCCTACTTCGAGAGTTTCGGTAAAAACGTACGTCAGATCATACAAAACGTCCATACATACGAAAGAGGTCTGATTTTCGGATTTAACGGCAAACAATTAAACGAACACGGTTGGTTAAGTGGAATGTTGCCCATTGTAGAAGAAATTAAACTGGACAATATGAATAAAATCCACATCGGACAGTCCATGAATGGAATGTATGCTGTTAGCATTAATTGAAGTACTGGTTGTGCCGGTGGAGGTAGTCACCCATCTATTTGGGATGAACCAATAGAAGATTATAAAGAAGCGATTCGGCAAGGACTTCACCAGTTGGAACAGCAATATGTCAAAACTGAACGTTGGTCTGTTTCCGATAGTAGCAACTATAATCCCCAAATCATACGTAAGCTCAAAGCCAAACTTTTGGAATTGAAGCAGCGATATACCCAACCACAACAGTTAAGCCTGTTTTAATCAGGCAGTTCTATACATTATAAACTATAAAAATTAAACATTATGAAAATTTACAAGCCATGTTACAAAATTGTAAGAGTCAACTTCACAAAAATTGCTACCTGTGAAGAAATTGAATGTAGAGAAGAACGTTCTATTTCATTGGTTGAAACTGATTTCAACGAAGTGACTAAATTGATTGAGCAATTATATAAATCAGCTTTAGTCAAGCCGAAAAGAGCGTCATTGAAAGATCGGGTGAAAATCACGGTAAAGGAACTGAAAGCCCCGGACGGCAAGAACGTAACTAAGAATCAAAAGTTAGAAACTTCATATTCTGCTTATGGTATAGAGGTTGATGTAATTATCAAGTTAGTTGCAGAAGTGAATAAGCCCGATAAATAGAAATTTACCATTTTAATTTGATTTTCAGAATAATAAAAATCCTCTTATCCCAATTAAGGCAAGAGGATTTTATTAATATTAGAAAAAGAACTATATATCTTCTCTTCCCCACAATTCAATATCAGTCAGAACTTTGTTCAAAGTCATAAAGTGATACCTCAAAAAATAACCAAGAAGGCTAAATAAAAAATAAGTAGACTCATATTCTTCTAGTTTTCTTTTGTTTTTGTGATAAAGAAGCGAATGAAAACTCTTCTTTGTTCTTATCAAACTTAACCACAATGTTACTAAGTTGTTTATTTAGAATCTGGAAATATTTTACCTTCAAAGGCTTACCGTTATAGAAGTTTTCCATTTGAGTATTACTGAATTTTTCTCCGGTACACTGCTCCATTTGTAGGTTTAAGGAAAAGACATTGCAGCCATTTCTAACATAATCCGGAATAACATTCGGATGCAGCTTTACTTGTTCAGGAAACAACTTCAAAGCAGTCAAACATAATCCCGGACTTCGTTTATCATTAGGAATGTATAGAAAAGACTGAAATAAATCCTTATCTAATCCATTGCGATAGGCTGTTTCAGTCTTTATATCTTCTCTGATAGTCGTTGATAACAATGCTGAATTACCAGAGGTTAAAGTTGCCTGACAAGACAATATTTCTGTTTGAAGATGCAATGGGATAGCTGCAAGACAATGTCCGTTTTGTGCTACTGCAAAATCTGCAATTTCAGGAGTGATGACTTCCTTTCGGAGTATTCTAATTAAATTGAGACAATCTACATAAGCAGCATACTCTTTCATCCCTTCCAGACATACATCCGGGTAAGGAACATGTGCAAGAATTTCAGCATCTCCACCTCCCAAATCAGGACTTGCCCGCAGGGCTTCACGGCACAAATCCTTTGTTTTCAAACCTTCAGGTATAAATTCCAGATTATATCCATCTGCTTTTACAGCTATCATACACAACTCAGAAGTCAGACTCTCTTTAGGCAGCTTATGAAATAAATCTTCATTGTCCTTGAACAAGAATGGTAATTCTGATGCTTGTACACTTTGAGGTATATTATTTATCTGGTTTGCATCTAAAGACAAAGCCAGACCAACCATTTCATAAGTTAGCTTCTTTTCTGGTACAAATCTGATATTCGACGGATATACTTCGATAGCAGCCAATGAAACCCCTTCTGTTTTTCTCTCTTCCGGCAGATACTCGAAACTAGAGCTGTCTTTTTTAATAGCCTGAATATCCATTGTTTCCAAATCATTATTCATCATCTTCCTCCTTATCCGGACTTTCATTATTGAAACTGAAAGTTTTTTGTATCATCTGCCCATGTGAATCCACGATATAAATATCAATTGTCTGCTGGTCAGTACTCAAAGATTTATAATATAAACGAAACCTTTCCTTTTCCAGTGGGTAAAGGTCATTAGGTAGCAATACAGTACCATTTTCCAAACGCAATTGTCCTTTTCCCTCCGGTTGAAAATATCGAATATGGTACTTAGTCTCCTGATACACTCCACTTCTTATTAGTTCACAGCGAATCTCCGCTTCTTCACCCACTACAATTTTATTTTGAACTGGCAATGTCGCCATATCAAACTCATATACCTGCTGCACGTCCAACTTGTCACTACAGGCTACTACACACATTACGCCGACCAACATAAGACCGAGCACAAATATTGTTTCAAACATCTTTTTCATTATTTACTGAATTAACTATTATACAATGGCGGTATTATTCTTAATACGGTTAGCTACCACCATAAATTTAATTGATTAAGAATTTTATACCTGCTCCGAATTGAAAATGAAATCTTCCCGAATCACTTCCCCACAAGCAACGTTCACGTGCATTCAGAAGTAATACAATACGATTGCTTAAATAGGTTTCCAGTTCCAATGATACAGCACCGCCATAAATAAAGTTATCCCCGCTTTTGAGTGTAGAACCGTCATAAAGCAGCTTTTCTCCCCAATTGTTCGTTTCATATCCGGCAAGTGCCGAACCGCCTAGCGAAAGCAAAAACATTTTATTGGCATCCGAAAGAAAAGTATAATAATAGCCGCCTTCCGCAGTAAACTGTGAGGTGGGTATGCGGACAGACTTATACGGATGATACTTTTGCAAGTATTCTGTGCCGAACACCCATCGGTTACAATGCTTAGTATACGTATCCAGTGATAGCCCGAAATAATACCCCAGCTCATTACGCTTGTCCGAAGTATGGATACCGTCCACCATTCCTCCCGTGATCCGAATGCCACGCATACCGGGTAAACAACGTTGGGCATGTGCCATGTCCGTCAGGACAAAGCACATTACCATACTCAATAGAAATATAACTTTCTTCATCTTACTTCATTTTCAGTTCGTTAATCACTTTCGCACGAATCAACTCTGCATTACCAATCACGAATTGCTGATGTCGTCCTCCCGCTTGTTCGTTCATTTCCACTACCAACTGCTTGTCGTCCGGCAATGTAAACTTAGGCAACGTAAATACCGTTCTTTCCTTCCTTTTCCCGTTTACCACCGTCACATAATTATAGGCACGCAACGGGATAATCACCTGTTCCTGAATTGCCGTGCGTTTTGCAATCTTCCTGTCCGTCACCTTAAAAGTGATATAATCCACATTGAAAGGCACGTTAGACGAGTTCTTCAATTCCGTATGGAAATACAATAACCCGTTGTGCGTATAAATCCCTTTCAGTGTGTACTGGATACCGAATCTTTTGCAACCGATATGTTTCACTAACCTGTCGTTATTCTCATGAATGGACTTCATAATCAATTGCACCAGCAACGGCGATTCACTGCCCAGTTCTTTGAGATAAATCTCCATCGAGTTGTTCGGACGGTTCACTGCCTCTCCGTCGTGGATGAAGTCCTTCATCTCAATATTCAGTTTTGTAGGCTCATCCGCATACTTGACATTAAATGTGAAATAACTTCCATCATCCGTAATTACTGCCAGATTTGTCTCCCGTGAGAAATCACGCAGTGCAGCTTTCACACGCAGTACATTCTCCGAACCGTCCGCTTTGCCGGCAATAATATCCGCAGAGCCTAAATCCACATAGCGGATAGCCGAGGGGAAAATAACATGAACCGTCTTATAATAAGTAACTTCTAACCCGTATGGAGGTATCATACGATTAAATGTTACCGTTCGAGTAAGTCCCTCATACAAATCCCCTGTGGAGGGACTTTTGCGTATCTCATCCCCGTTTGTGCCATCTTCTTCAGCAGCAACGGTAACTTCCGTTTCTTGCTGAACCTTCTCCACTCTCACAGTCTCTTGTGCGTTTGCACTGAATATACTTGCACCGATGGCAAGCATCAAAATCAACTTCTTCATAAATACTTCTTTTTAAAATTGTTTATAATTGGATTTTTAGTGGTATGTCTCATCTTTCTGGCAAAAGGTAGAACTCATGATTGGCTTTGAGCGTCACCTTAACCGTCCTGAACTTCTTTGCCAGATATTGCGATGCCCCTTGAATGACACCTTTCCCTAAATCGGCAGCCAGTTGCGCTCTGGCATCTTCCGTGATGGTGATACTCGTTCCGAGTGACGAACCCATGTTCGACGCCATTTCCTTGACAGCGTTCAATTCTTCCGAATTAGGCACGGCAACGCCTTTCATTCCCTGAATGTCATACGCCTCCAGATTAACGGGAGTAATATTCCCTCCGTGACTGACCGAAGTAACTTTTATCTCCATACGTTCCCCGCCAATCTTTGCCGTACCGGTAACTATTGTTCCTGATGGTATGTACTGTTTCCCTGCCATCATCGGCTCCAATAACCGGAGTTGCACTTCTTTACCATCCGTCATTGTTACTGTCCGGTACACGCTTGCCTTGATAGTGTTCTTGGAAATACTTTCTTCTGCTGTTTGTACAGTGTTGAATCCCAAATTACGAGGTTTGCTGTACACCTTCACAAAATCGGCATCGCTCATGGGTTGAGCTAGTATCGACACCACCTGTTCCTTCACCTGTCTGACAGGTGCAGCAATTACCTGAGTATTTCCTGTATTTCCGTTTCCGAAGTTGGTAGCCGACTGTACTTCTTGTTCGCCGCTTTTCCCTCCGGGCATATACTTTGCAGCCAGTTGGTAGGATTTCTCCATTAATTCCAGTTGCTCATCCGTCGTCGTTTTCCTTTGTTGAGCTTCCTCCTGAATCCGTTCCAGTTCCTGAATGCGCCATTCCAGTTCCAACTGTTTCTGGTCGTCTTCCTCTTTCTTTGGTTCCTGATAGAAAGTGCCGAGTTGCCTATTCATATCCTGATAGGCAACAGCAGATGAACGGATGGACGAATTACTCGTATGAGGGGTATCTTCTTCCACCATGTTATCTGTAAGAACGCCGCCAATGGGAGAGCTTTCTTCTTGACCAATCGCAATTTCAAAGTCCTGTAGAGTTCCCATCTTGGTCTTCCGTTGTTTCTCAAAAGCATCCTGTTCGTAGGCTTTCCTTTTATCATCCATTAATCCCTTTTCATTGGGGAGTGGGACATCGATATTGAATCCTTTCTGTATCTGGTTCTCCTTGTCATCTGAAGAAGGAGCGAAAATCAGCCACATAGCCCCGGCAAAAACAAGAAATATCAGGGGATACACAAGCATCTTTTTTCTACGTTGAATTTCTGCCGGTGTCAATTCCTTGCGTTCCTTTTCCTTTTTCTCTTCTGGTGGAGTAGAGATATTTTCAACTTCCTGAACTGCCTCCATTGGCTCTTCCACTTGTACAGCACCTTCTTCCAGCATTGTATCTTTATTATTCATATTATCTTCCATAGACTTTTACTTTATCTGTTACTATTTTCAAAATATTCCTGCTTCTGGTAAGGAACACTATCTACTGACTGATACAGTTCCATTTGTCTGATATGTTCAATCTGTAATCGTTCCCCTTCTTCTTTTCCCATGCGATAAATACCCGATATAGTGAAGTATATAGACAGCGCACTGAATCCCAGCAGCATAGTGAGCGTAACCACCAGTTGTTTTCCCGGTGTAAGCCTTCCGCACATACGGCGAAGAGTGTCATCCATCCGGTCTTGCCATTCATTGATTTTTCTTTGTATTTTCATTTTATCTCTCTATTACCTGTAGATCCTTATTTTCCAATATCTCGAAGCGTTCCATCGTAAATCCGTGCGGGTTGTTATCCGAGCGTACCGAATTAATCAGTCCGCACCTGGTGACAAGGCTTCGTTCAGTCACATTACTTGCACGGATAATCATTTGTCGGGCATACATTGTTACCTGATAAGGATAGCGGTCAAAATCGCATGCCATGCTGTCTACTTGTAACGTCTGGTTGATATTTGCCGAGATAATACGATTGTAGTATCCTTTCTCGCTCCAGTCCTTGTAATATCTGAATGCACTTTTATCGCAGAGGAATAATGACCTGCGAATATTGCTTTCTATCGCATCCTTATCCGGAGAGAGTGTGAAGAACAGTTCATGAAAGCGCTTCACATGCTCCCTTGCTTCAACCGGTCTGTTTTGTGAAAGGTCTTGTGAGAGAGCCAGCATCAACGACTTCCCATTATCCAATACATAAATCTTCTCCCTTTGCTTTTCCGCAAAACTGTACGAGCTCCAAATGCTGTATCCTGTCACCAGTACGCACAACACGAGAAATACCAATGCAATCATCCGAATTTTTCGGAAACTGCTTTCTATATTCTTCAAACTTTTAAATTCCATAATTCATAAATAATTAATTGATTATTCGGCTTCTTTTCCTAAAGGTTACACCTTACATTTTTTTTCCTGAAGGGGAGTAACCTCCTTCACTTTCGTTGGAATCTTTGGATGAACCACCTCTGTTCATCAACTTTCCGGCAGTATGTCCCACTGCAGCGCCCGTCAGTGCAGCAACTCCTTTACCGCCTTTCATTCCCGCAGAATTGACCTGTCTGCTGTAACTGCCTGCTCCGCCGTTCTGTATAATCCAGCTTGATACTGTTGGAATAGTAAAATAGCCGATAATCCCAATGAGCATAAATATGATATAGGCAGCGTTGGACATATCCGGTATGAAGTTCGGATCTTCCAGTGCGGCAACATCTTTTTGCAACATCAACAACTGAATACGAGCCAGTACAGCACTGAACAAGTCCGAAACCGGCAACCACAAATAAATCCCTATATACCGGGTAAGCCATTGTGTCAGTGTCCCCTGAAAGCCATCATAGATAGATATTGCAAAAGCGAGTGGGCCGAGAATAGACAATACAATCAGAAAGAATGTACGTATAGTGTCCAATATCAGTGATGCCGCTTGAAATAGCAGTTCCATTACCCACCGGAACGCATCCCAGATAGACCTCTTCATTTCATAACCAGCCTTTTTTACTTGCATAGCCAACATAGTGCCCATACTTTTCGGTGACCATCCCAATTCTTTAATCCGTTTATCAAATTCCTTATCCGATACCAGATACGCCGTTTCCGGATTCCTTACCATTGCTTCATATTCCAATTTGTCCCGCTGCTGGCTGTACTTCTCAATATCGAGTGTCTGTCCTTGCAGTATATTATTGCATCCTTTTACTACTGGACTCATAACTGTATTTATAGTACCCAGAACGAAAGTCGGGAAGAACATGATACAAAGGCCGATAGCGAACGGACGCAGCAGCGGATATACATCTATCGGTTCTGCCCTTGCCAATGCCTGCCAGACTTTGGCTGCGATATAGAACAAAGCTCCCAATCCGGCAACCCCTTTAGCCACACCTATTATATCACCGCATAGCGGTAACATTTCTGTATACAGATTTCGTAGAATCTGATGCAGGTTTTCAAATTCAGCACTCATGACCGTTACCAATATCTTTCGTTAGCATTACCATATAAGGAAAGAATCCTTTTGGTATCATTTTTCTCTTTCGCTCTCAGATAAGAAACGGCAATGTTTTGGTTCGTATAATAGGCAACCAGATTACGGTGTTCCTTCAAATCCCTGTACACTCTGTCTATTATGTCCATTCGTTCCTTATCGCTCATGGAAAGACCATTGGCACTCACTACCGTCTTCAGTTCTACAAGCAACCCGTTACTTTCTTCCAGCAGTTTTGTATATCCGAAAGCGATGGCATCCAGCTCTGCAGGAGTGAAGTTTGGATCGGACAGCATCTTTTGGTAGTTCGTTACATACAGTTCTGAAATATCCCCGACGAGTAATACCGTTTGTTGCACCTTTCGGGCATCCTTTACCAGATCATGTACAGATTTTAGTGCGTCATAATATTTTTTACCTTGTTCAAACACTTTCGCCGTCTCCTTGAAACCGTTCAGCGTATTGTTTGCAGTAGTCGAAGTCTGTATAATCTGTTTGGCAGAATTAATAATACCCTGTGCCAGATTTCCGGGGTCGGTGACCACCCATTGCGCTTTAGCTTCATAGCTAAAGCACAACAAACCAATACAAATACTCAAAATATACTTTTTCATAAAATTCTTTTTTAAATAATTACTTTTACATTTCATACTCACTGTCAAATCATCGTAAAAAATACTCTTTGCACAAGAATCCTTTTCTTGGCTGGTAATCCTTAAACTCAATTGATTTGAACAGTTCTTTCTTGTTAGCCCAGCGTGCCATATCTCTTTGCCATTGGGGAATAATATGGTGTTTATTATCAAGATGTCGGAATGGTTGGCAGAAAGGCATTATTTTCGGATCGCCTTTCAACTTCCAGTAATTAGTGCGTTCAAAGGATTCCTTAAAGTCCATCAGGATACAAAATAAGAAGAACTCTTTTTTATACCCGTATTTTCTAATGAGGTTGATAGCCTTTTCACATTCTTCCACCTGTGTCGGGGTATCGCATCCAAAACGAATTCGGTCAATCCATTTAACCTTTGCAAGTATAGAAGCTGTTTCGTCGGTTACCAGCCGTGCATCCAGTGCCTGATTGAAGTCGACTTTGATTTTCATCTTTACAATTTTTTCAATCTGCTGTATACCGTATTCGCAAGCGAGCACATTATTATCCATTAGGATTGCCTTTTTCCTGTTTCCCGTAATTTCTTCAATATCCATATACGGACGGATATTGCCTTCTTTTCGGGGCACAATGCACCATTTACATCTATTTGGACACCCACGAGTTAAAAAACCGTATGCCAAATCCGCATCTACCCGGTATAAACTGTAATCTGGAAACATACGGTCGACATCTTCCGGAAGTTCCTTTAAGAAATCATATCCCGTTCCTCCTTTTTCGATAATCCCCGCATTGATATAATACCCATAGTCTGCTGTGAATGTGAATACCTTGCTCATATAAACTTTGTCATACCTACATAGCCCGTTATACCATTCAACAGAATCCCCTTGTTTCTTATGCCATGCGCTGATTTTCATTAATGCCAGATTAGGCATTTTTCCGTCAACATCTATTAATCCTATATTCATCTGATTTAAACTGTTTATAGTAGATTATTTGACGATTCGGATTAGTTGCGCTAATACTGAATCTGTTTATAAGATGTTTTCAGGAAAGAATAGGAAAATTCTTCTTCCCATCCTTGCTTTCGATGATAACATCCTTCGGAGGAAAGGAACAGCAGGTCACTCTCTACATTATAGCCTAAATACATTTTTTCAAACAGGTTGACTATCGTTGATTGGAAAACCTTCAAAATACGGCTGACATAAAATTCTCCCGATGGGTAGATTACTGCTATCCAGAATCCTCTGTTCTTTCTGAAAATATAGAGGTCTGGGGAATACGCCCCATTCGTCCAATAACCGCACAATAACCTGTATGGAGAATTTATATGGTATAGTTCCGGATGAAGGGCAGTCCAATAGAGAAAATCCGTGTGTTCCATTTCATGTACTTTTTAGATTTTACGGATGTAATCTCCATAGGTGGAGAATGTTATAATATCCTTTCCGGTATCATAGCTTATATCAACATGAAAGCCCGTGTCAATGAACATAATCCCGTCTTTCTCTTGAATCAGATATATCTCCGGTTCCATATTACCCGTCATTCCATTTCTGGCAAACAGTGTCAGTCTGTAATACTTCCCGTCTTTTACAATCCGTATATCCGGTTTTTCACTGATACTTTTCCATTCTCCGCACAATTTGTTCATATCTGTCTGCTGTCCGGAGCAGGCTACGATGAATAGACAAAACAGCCCGGCAAATGTTACTGCAAGCGTTTTCATTTGTTTTTGTGACAAAATATATTTCATTTTCATTCTATTTTTTTTGTTTTTTACTTTCTGCTAGTTGTTTGATAGCTAGTTCGATATTTCCCCCTAGCTTCTCCGATAACTGCATCACTTCCAGCTTCTCCGTTTCCTCTGTGGTATAAGTGAGGTACTCTTGCATTGAAACTTCCGTTGCATATACTGTCGACTGTACACCCCCTAGTCCAAACCAAACCTCTTTGTATTTCCTCGAAGCCGCATTTGCCATATTGATAGAGAGGATTTGCGCCTTCTCTTTATCCGTCAGTCCCAGCAACTCCTGAATCTTAGTGAACTTGTTCATATACTTGCGCTGGTCTAAGAGGATTTTACAGTCCGAGTTGTTGATAATGCTTTCTTTGACAATAGGCGAAGAAATAATATCATCTACTTCTTGCGTTACCGTCACAGCTTCCCCGAAAAACTTTCGGACAGTTTTGTACAAGTACCGGACATATTCTGCCATACCTTCCTTTGCCAGTGCCTTCCACGCTTCCTCAATTATTATCATCTTTCTCACGCCTTTTAATCGTCGTAACTTATTGATAAACATTTCCATAATAATAATGGTAGTCACTGGAAAAAGGATAGGATGATCTTTAATTGCATCAATTTCGAATACCACAAACCGCTTGTCCAGCAAGTCTAACTGCTTATCAGAGTTGAGCAAAAAGTCATACTCACCACCTCGATGATACGGTTCCAGCACATTCAGAAAATTGGTTATATCGAACTCCTTGTCGCGTACCCCTTTGGCATCTAGTATTGCCCGATAGTCCGTATCCACAAATTCATAGAAAGTATTAAAGGATGGTACAAGGTTTTCATCATACTTTATCCGGTCAATAAACAAGGCAACAGCATTGGATATTGCAACTTCCTCTGAACGGCTTGCAGGTTCGTTATCCTTTTTCCATAGTGTCATAAGCAAAGTCTTTATAGATTCCTTTTTCTCCACGTCAAACACCTTATCCTGCGTATAGAAGGGGTTGAAACTAATCGGATTTTCCTCTGTATAGGTGAAATACACTCCGTCTTCTCCGTGTGTTTTCCGGTTAATCATTTCGCATAATCCCGAATATGAATTTCCCGTATCTACCAGTACCACGTGTGTGCCCTGTTCCCAATACTGTCTTACTAAATGGTTCATAAAGAACGATTTCCCGCTACCGGAACCACCCAGCACGAATTTATTCCTATTGGTGATAACTCCCGTCTTCATGGGTAGTTCGGAAATATCCACATGAATCGGTTTTCCGCTGATACGGTCAGCCATTTTTATTCCGAATGGACTTGGTGAACTCTTGTAATTCATTTCCTCGATAAAGAAGCATAATGCTGGCTCAATGAATGTGTAGAAACTTTCCTCTTCCGGAAAGTCCCCCGCATTTCCCGGTATCGCTGCCCAATACAGTGTTGCTGCATCCACCGTGTTATGTCTCGGCTTACATTCCATTAGTGCCAACTGGCTTCCCACATCATTACGGATATTTTTCAAATCCTCACTATTGTCCGACCATGCCATTACATTGCAGTGGCAGCGTACTGAGGTCAGAGAGTAACTATGCGCTTCATTCAGATAAAGGTCTATCCACTCCTTATTAATCTGGTTCGAGCGGCTGTAACGGGAGAGTGACTGCATGTTCCTTGCCGTCTTCTCGAACTTTTTCAAATTCTCATTACTGTCGTCAATGAAAATGTATTGGTTCACAATATGGTTGCACGACAACAGCAAACCGATAGGAGCGGCAAAGCACAAGCGGCAGTCCGAGCGGTCAGTAGATAACTTTTCGTAGCGCATATCCGTACCGACACTTGCTGGCACATCATCCACATCAGAGAGTGTATGCACGCATACCTTTTTATTACCGATACGTAAACCGTCCGCTCCCAGTTCCATGTCTTCCAGTGTAGTAGTATTTTCCAATGAGAGCGAAAAATACTTCTCGATCAGTCCCGCCTGCTTGTCAGTTCCTGTAATCTCATCCGTGCTTAACCGTACCAATCGGACAAATCCCGAATCATTGATAATTTGCTCGAATTGTCCGACCGCTTCCAGAAAACGTGTAGCCGTTTCCTGGTTCACTTCCTTCGGTATGATAGTTCCACGGCACAAGGATGAAAAGTTGCTCTGCATTCGTGCCCGTTCCTTCGTCGTTTTGGTCAGGAATAGGTAACACGCATGATTGAGGAACGGACGTTCGTTGAAGTGCATCTCGTAGCAACGGGAAAGGAAACTAAGATTATCCTTATCCGTTTTCGGCTGGTAGTTCTCCTTTATAAACCAGTCTTGTTTGTGTACCACCGAGTAATTGGGTAGTACCTTGATTGCTTTCGCCCATGTCGAATGTATCGTCTCATATTCAGGGGAAGTGACGGTGAATAGTTCCGGCAACTCCACCCGGAAGGCAACGGTAATATCCGCATCCTTGCTGATGATACAATCATGTTCGACGGCAAGCAAAGGGAATTTGCTTTCTATAGTGGCAGCTTTTAATATATTTCTCATTTTCTTCTTTTTTTGAATAATTTCCAGGGGACTTTCCTATTAATCAGGAAGCGAGGGTGCTGTCGGGAAGAAAGCATTTTCATCAATCCGTGTTCGCCGTATTTCTCATTCATTGTAAAAGTAGCCCATACCAAAACCGAAGCCGTTATGACACCGAAACCGATGCAGATCCACTGGCTGATACCTACCATATACATAATGATGAATAATACGAATACTGTGAGTAGTCCGGCAGCGAACAAAAACAGATATTGTGCTTTCAATCCTTTAAATTCAGCGCTTTTTCCAATCCCCTTATTAAGTGCAAATTTCATCCTATATACTATTATAATTATGTACGTATACATTATTGATTATAGGAAGAACGATCTCAAAATAGTAGCTGCCACAATCAGGAAGATACATGCTCCGAACCACGAAGCTGCCGTTTTAGAAGTATCCGGGTCACCGGACGAAAATTTGTTATAGACTTTTATCCCGCCAATCAAACCACAGACAGCACCGATTGCGTACACCAACTTCGTCCCTGGGTCAAAATACGAGGTTATTAAGTTTGTTGCCTCCGTAATACCGGCTTGCCCGTTACCTTGTGCGTACATAGCATTCACGGCCGCAAACAGGATGGCGATTGCTAGAAGATATTTCTTTGTATTCATAAATAACTTGTTTTTAAAATAGATGCAGGGTTGGATAGCCCCGCATCCGGTAGTTAATAATTCGTTATGGATTTTTTAGTGGTGGACAGTATGACTATCCGTATTCCCTCTCTTTCATGATTCAAATCGTTTTAGTTACACAATATCATTTATTCCAAAATCACTGGGAATATTCCCGTTTGTTCCATTATCGTATACCTCCGTTATCGGTTCCCGTTCCTGCCGGAAGTTCTCCATGTGTCGGTTTATCAGTTCTGTCACCCTTTCCGCCCGTTGCGGATGGTTGGCGACCAGTTGTTCGAACATATCCGTATGTTGCAGTTCTGTCAGTGTTCGTCCGGCTTCCTGCTCTTCCTGTTCACTTACCGTTTCCTTTGCTTTAGCCAGCACTTTCACGGCAGCGCACATATCCTCAAAACTCACACCGGATGCCATTGCTCTCGGAGCGTTGCATCCTTGCAGTTCTTCGTCCTCTTCTTCATAATCCAGCGACACATCAATATCCATCGGTTCATTCTCTTCTCCCTCCGGTGGTGTGTCATTGAATATATCATCCAGTTCTTCATCAGGCACTTGCAACGGATGTTTTTCCGGTTCGGGGACAAATGTATCATCTTTTTCAGCCGCTTTTTCATTTTCTTCTTCGGTGGCATCGAGTGGCTTCAAAGTGGTATCGAGTGGCACTGATGCCGGAAGTACAAAACTGCTTTTTCCCAGAATATCGGTTACCGGCACATCCTTTCGGGGTAATATGGCGGCAGCGTTCTTTTCCGCTTTGCGCCGTTTCCATTTCTCGAATTGCAGATAGACCGCAGCCCATAGCACATAGAGGATGGCTAGTCCGAATAACAGTATCAGTTCTATATTATTGCTCATATCAAATCCTCCCTTTTTTGACGGTACAGCTCATTAATCTCATCCTTATGTCTTTCCAGATGTTCCGCCAGTACAGTATCAATATAGCCGCCCACCGTTATATCCTTGTCCGCTATCACATGGACAAGACGGGAGATAACCGTATGAATCTGCTGGCTGATATACACGCATTGCCGTGTTTTCAGTTCATTCCGTTTCAGGAACTTTTCGCCGTACTCCGACAGTCCTCGTTTTTTCCCTTTTCCGGTTTCCCGGTTCTCCTTTGTCCGAACCGTTGTTTGCGGTTCTTCCTCCGCTTGCGGCTGTTCCGGCTGGTTCTGTTCTTGCGGTACTTCCCGTACATCCATCACCTTTTCTTTTCCGGTGTCGGTGGCCGATGCTTTCCCACCCGTCTTAAATGACGAGATGATGAAGTTCTCATCAATTTCGTCCAGATTAATATCCTCTTTTAGTTTTTTAGCCATACGCATCCTTATTTAATCAGTTCCAGTATCTCATCAATAATTTCATTCAGATTGCTGCCCCTCACCAGCGATTTATCTGCCGGGAAGATAGTAGAACGAAACAAAGCCTTGTGTCCGACTGACAACTCACGACGGAACCGCTTGCTGTCCGGCAAGAAAGTTTTCAGTACCGACAACCCCAATTCATGAATGACTTCTTCGTACACATCGTACAGTTCCGACTTCTCCCGTCCGTCCACCATATTCCATAGCAAGTGCATACCCTTGATTTTCGATTTCCCGGTGGTTATCAGTGTATCGTTCAGCACCACCACAAAGCGGAGCGTGCTTTCCATCACCACCCGGTCAGCCGAGATAGGGGAAAAAATATAATCCATCCGTGCCAGCGTGCGCACCACTCCGCCATTGTTGATTGTTCCCGGCAAGTCAAAGAATATGAAGTCAAAGTCAGTGCCTGCCAGTTCCCCGGCTTTCGTCACCGCATCCTCCGGTGTGCTTTCAATTACCGGATAGGCTTTTTTCTTCAATCTCTGTACCTGTTCATAAGCCATTCGTTTGTAGTACGAGTCATCCATAGCCATTTTCAGGTCGCGTTCCCGCATCTCCACGATGCTGTGTTGCGGATAGTCACAATCCACTACGGCTACATTATATCCCATTACATAGTGCAGATAGCTCGCCACCAATACGGTCAGCGTTGTTTTTCCCGCCCCGCCTTTCTGGGTGGAGAATGCGATGTACTTCGGTTCTTTTTTCATACGTTCAATTTTTTAATCATTCATTATTCAATTAATTATCTCGGTGTTTTATTACTTCTTTGTTCCCTTCTTTCACTGTTTCTGCGCAGTATTACATCATCATTTCATCACTTCGCTGTTTCATCCAATCAGCCCGTCATCATTGAAGAACTTCATTGTTTCCATGTATCAATACGTCAGTACGACAATACTTCACTACATCTTCACGTCACTACGTCAGTTCATCCTCAATGAAGGGTTTCATTGCTTCATCATTGATAAAAATCTATCTCTCTTCACTTCATTACTTTCGTGTCCCAAAGGAAAGACAACGCAAATAAACGACTAATAAGTACCGCATGTATCACATTGAAATTCAGTGGCATCGAGTGGCATCAAAGTGGCATCGAGTGGCACTGATGCACATTCTTTTGCCCACTATCATCCCCTTACCTTTGCATCGTTAAGCAGTCCGGGTTACAACCGCCGTCTTTGCCGTCTGTCGCTAACCTTAATCTGACCGTACCCGGTCAGATTTTTATGTTCACTCGAACATAGCAAGCTGTGTTTTTTGCTGCACGAAACAAGTTCTGCTGCAAAAAACGCTTGCCCCTTTTCCGTTGGAGAAAGGGGAGCAATTACCTCCGAAGTCGGTAATTGTTGGGAGAGAGTGGTAGGGCGTAGTTACTCCGCCGGTCTGCTAGTGTACCACTATAAAATCCAAAAGTTATGAATGAAGAAAAAAAAGGTGGCAGAAAGCCAAAGCTCAATCCTGCCGTTTTCCGTTACACTGTCAACTTCGATGCAGTAGAACATGCTCGTTTCCTCACACTTTTCGAGCAGTCCGGTCTGCAATCCAAATCGCAGTTTATCGCCGCACGTGTCTTTTCTGAAGAATTTCGGATAGTCCGTACCGACCGTACTGCACTTGAGTACGTCACCAAACTCACGGCATTATATCAACAGTTCCGTGCTGTAGGAGTGAATTACAATCAGGCGGTGAAGGAACTCCACGTGCATTTCTCCGAAAAAAAAGCACTAGCCATGCTTTATAAGTTGGAAAAAAGCACGATGGAATTGATAGAGTTAAGTCGCAAGATTATCGAACTTTCCCACACTTTTGAGAACCAATGGTTGCGAAAATAAGTACGGGGCAATCTCTTTACGGCGCACTTGCCTACAATCAGGATAAGGTGGATGAAGGTCATGCCCAAATACTTGCCACTAATCTTGTGTTACAACCCGAAGACGGTCTATTCAGTATCAACGACTGCATGGATGATTTCCAGCGGTGGATGCCTTCTCACTTTCGTACTGAGAAGCCCGTTATTCATATCTCTCTCAATCCGCACCCGGATGATGTGCTCACCGATGAACAGCTTACAGCCATCGGTGAGGAATATATGCAGAAATTAGGATATGGCGGGCAACCATATATGATTTTTAAGCACGAAGACATTGAGCGCAGGCATATCCATATTGTCTCCCTCCGGGTGGACAGCAATGGCAAGAAGATTAACGACAGTAACGAATATCGCCGCAGCAAAGCCATCACTGAAGAGTTGGAACAAAAATACGGTTTGCATCCGGCAGAAGGTCAGAAGAAAGGCGAAGACTGGCAGCTCACCCCCGTGGACAGCAACAAGGGCAATCTGAAAAAACAAATCGGTAATGTAGTGAAACCTTTGCTGAAAATGTACCGGTTCCAATCTATGGGCGAGTTCCGAGCCTTGCTTTCTCTCTATAACATCGGTATGGAAGAAGTTAAAGGGGAGGTGAACGGACGTAGCTATCATGGTATCCTGTATTCCGCTTTGGACAAGGACGGAGAAAAAACATGCACACCGATAAAATCCTCCGTTCTCGGAAAAATGACAGGTGTTGTATCCCTTGAAAAACAGATGAAACAATCCGGTACGGCTATCAAAGAGAAAAAACTTAAAGAACGTACCCGCCATATTGTTTCCGTTGCCATGCAATGCACCCGGACAGAATCGGATTTTCGCAAGGAGCTTTCTGCACAAGGCATTGATTTAGTACTACGTCGCAATGAAGAGAACCGCATCTATGGCGTAACCTTCATTGACCACCAGAACCGGGTAGTCCTGAATGGCTCCCGTTTAGGCAAAGACTTTTCGGCGAATGTTTTCAACGAGTATTTCCGAAATGCCGGAGAAAATCTTTCGCAGCCACAACAGCACCTCACAGGTGACCATAGGGAGCGGCAATCATCTGCAGACAGCAAAAGCGCAACAAGGGACATTTCTTCTGGTAGCCTCCTTTCTCTTTTCTCTCCCGATCCGGCATTACCTGAGCGGGAACTGCCGCTACCCAGGAAGCGCAGGAAAAAACGCCGCCGCTACGGACGGCAGGATTAATAAAACATTTTGTATTACAATTAAATTCAGAAATAATGTCACAAGAAGATGATTTAAGAGGGTTGGCACGAGTGATGGACTTCATGCGTGCACTGAGTATTTTGTTTATAATCATAAATATTTATTGGTATTGTTATCCGGCTATCAAGGAATGGGGGATAGATATCAGAGTAATAAACAAGATACTGCTCAATTTCCAACGAACAGCGGGATTGTTCACTTATTCGTTCTACACCAAACTTTTTTGTATAGTATTCCTTGCTTTGTCCTGTCTTGGAACCAAAGGGGTAAAAGAAGAAAAGATAAAATGGATGCATATCTGGATAGTACTTTCTATCGGCTTTATCCTATTCTTTTTTAACTGGTGGCTGCTCGACTTGCCTTTGTCGTTTATTGTCTGCACAGCTTTTTATATATTAACGCTTACTATTGGTTATCTCTGCCTTTTAGCGGCTGGTGTCTGGATAAGCCGTTTACTAAAGAACAACCTGCTCGATGATGTTTTCAATAATGAGAATGAGAGCTTCATGCAGGAAACCCAAATCATGGAAAATGAATATTCCGTCAATCTGCCCACCCGTTTCTTTTACAAGAAGAAATGGAACAACGGTTGGATAAATGTAGTCAATCCCTTCCGTGCGAGCATCGTTCTTGGTACTCCCGGTTCCGGCAAATCCTTTGCTGTGGTCAACTCGTACATTAAACAGCAGATAGAAAAAGGCTTTTCACAGTTCATTTATGACTTCAAGTTTCCCGACCTCACTACCATAGCTTATAATCACCTGCTCACTCATCAGGAGGGTTACAAGGTGAAGCCGCAGTTCTACATTATCAACTTTGACGACCCTAGTCGTAGCCACCGTTGCAATCCTCTGAATGCCAAATTTATGACTGATATATCAGATGCTTACGAGTCCAGTTACAATATCATGTTGAATCTCAATCGTTCATGGGCGGCAAAGCAGGGTGACTTCTTTGTCGAATCACCTACCATTCTGTTTGCAGCCATAATTTGGTTTCTCCGCATTTACAAAGATGGGCGCTACTGTACTTTCCCCCATGCTATTGAATTTCTGAACAAACCCTACGAGCAGATTTTCCCTATTATGTCTTCTTACTCTGAATTGGAGAACTACCTCAGTCCCTTCCTCGATGCATGGCTCGCCGGAGCTGCCGACCAGCTCATGGGACAGATAGCCAGTGCTAAAATACCCTTATCCCGTATGATTTCTCCGGCACTCTATTGGGTGATGTCTGCCGATGAATTTTCCCTTGATATCAACAATCCCGAAGCACCGAAAATTCTCTGCATCGGTAACAATCCGAGCAGGCAGGCAATTTACGGAGCCGCTTTGGGATTGTACAACAGTCGTATCATTAAGTTAGTCAACAAAAAGGGAATGCTGAAAAGTTCCATCATCATTGATGAGCTTCCCACTGTTTTTATCAAAGGGCTGGATAATCTCATTGCTACAGCACGAAGCAACAAAGTTGCTGTTCTTTTGGGCTTTCAGGATTTTTCCCAACTTATCCGTGACTACACAGATAAAGAAGCAAAAGTTATTATCAACACCGTGGGCAATATTTTCTCCGGTCAGGTTGTCGGTGAAACCGCCAAAACCTTGTCCGAGCGTTTCGGGAAAATTTTGCAGAAAAGACAGAGTATGACCATTAACCGCAATGACAAGTCAACGTCCATCTCCACCCAGATGGACAGTATGATACCACCTAGCAAAATCAGTGGACTTACACAGGGGATGTTCGTTGGCTCCGTTGCCGACAACTTCTCCGAGCGTATCGAGCAGAAGATTTTTCATTGTGAAATAGTGGTGGATGCGGCCAAGATAACCGAAGAAGAAAAGAGCTATCAGAAAATTCCTATTATCACTAATTTTGTGGATGAAAACGGAGTTGATCACATGCAGGAAATGGTGCAGGCTAACTACATTCGGATTAAAGAAGACGTGAAACAGATAGTCATTGACGAATTGGATCGTATCAAGAATGACTCGGCACTTTGCCACTTACTGGAATTGAATAAATAAGAATAAAAAGAGAAAGTACTTAAAAAATATTAGATTTGATACCTTACAAATAACTTATATCAACCAACCATTTAACTGAGAAACCTAATATTATGATATATAGTTTGGGAAAGGATATGATATAGTAATGTACTAGACTCTGACATTCTTAAGATTGTACCATTTTAACACCCTTCTACAAAGATAATGATGATCTGATAAACTACTACTTTGGCTTTATCAGATCAATCATTTATAACTTTTGATATTAAAATTATATGTGATATATACTCATTGTATTGTAAGCATTCGGTAACCCCCGTATTTTTTGTCCCTCTTTTCGCCGCTACCTTTGCCCCCAAAAAGTTATGTGGAATCTTAAAGAGTTCGAATCAATCTATTCGCGCTACGAAAGTAGCGGTTTAAAAGTTCGTGATTTCTGTACGAACGAAGTAATCAATGAAGTTAAATTCTATTATTGGCAAAAGAAGTTGCGTGCCTCGAAGCTTCCGTCTGCGAGTTTTGTCCCTATTGTGCCTGTTTCCAATTCTACTACCTCCGACCTGTCTTATACAGTCAATACCGGTGGCACTACTGTTCCCGTTATGCTTCCCCCTGAGTACGAAATTCTTTATCCATCAGGAATTACCTTACGTTTAAAAGGCACTGTTACTCCTGAGTTTCTCAAAGTATTAATTCAACCGGCTTATTAATGGTATGTTTAATTTGAATGACTCCATGCGCTATTATCTGTATCCTTATCCTACAGATATGCGCAAAAGCTTTTATACCCTGAGTGGTGTTGTCAAAGACCTGATGGGGCATGATGTCCGTAACGGAGACGTCTTCATTTTTGTAGGACGCACCTGCAGCAGCATGAAAATCCTACATATGGAATGCGGCGGTTTGGTAATCTATCATTTGCGTCTGGAGGAAGGGCAATTCAGACTATCTGTTTTGATGAGCAAACTCATACATACAAAACAACCTGGCAGGATTTAATGTTGATGGTACAAGGTATCGATATGGGTAATTGCACTCGCAGAAAAAGATGGAATTCACATGGAAAAAGGTAGTAAAAAGTAAACAATAACAGTTGCTCAACTCCTTGAAAATGCTTATCTTTACATCATTAATGATAGGCATGATGGAAGAATTAACCAGCGATAAAGACTCATTCATACAGGTACTTCTTGCCGAACGAGACCGGCTGTTTCAAGAGAACAGCCGGCTTCGAAGCAAGCTGGAAGACCATACCGATGTAGAATTGCTGAAATCCTCTTATGAAGAGACCATCAGCCATCAAAAACAAAAGATTATATTTCTGGAACATCAGGTTGCTTATCTTCAGCGTCGCATATGGGGCAAGTCCAGTGAACGTTTTATCAAGGAAGACCCTCAGCAGCGCAGACTGGACTTTGAGGGTTTGGAACTCCTGCCCGAAGAAAAAGAAGAAGCCCGTTTGGCGGAAGAAGAAATCATCCGTTACAAAATTCGGACTGTTGCCCCGAAAGAAAAAAGCAAGCCGGTGCGTAAACCTATACCTGAGAATATCCCCCGGGTGGAAGAACATATCTATCCCAAAAACATTGATCCGGAAGAGTGGATTGAACTGGCGCCGGAGATTACAGAAGTGTTGGAGTATAAACCCAGAGAGTTCTTTGTGCGCAGGATTATCCGTCACAAGTATGTTGCACGTGATAAATCCACCCAACAGGAATCATCCGTCATTATCGCACCTATTCCTGCCTTGCCTTTGGCCAAAAGCTATGCAGGCGCCTCCCTGTTAGCTGAGTTAATGATAAACAAGTATGTTAACCATCTTCCTTTCTATCGACAGATACAGATGTTCAAGCAATCAGGAATCAGTCTTCCTGCTTCAACAATCAATGACTGGTTCTCTCAGACGGCAGACTTGCTCAGACCTATGTATTACCGGTTGAAAGAGATTGTTTTATCGAGTGATTATATACAAGTGGATGAATCTACGCTGCCGGTGGTGAAGGAAGAAAAGCATAAAACTGTAAAAGGTTATATCTGGATGGTCAGGGCAGTCATGCCGAACCTGGTACTCTTTCACTACGACCACGGTTCAAGGGCTCAAAAAGTAGTGATCCCGTTATTGAAAGACTTCTAGGGCGCCTTGCAGACAGACGGGTATGAAGTCTATAAAATGTACGAAGACAAGAAAGGGGTTCTTCCTCTAGGATGTTGGGCACATGCCAGACGAAAGTTTGAAGAGGATTTAAAAGAAGATAAAGCCAGGGCGGAGTATGCCTTGGCACAAATCGGTATGCTTTATGACGTGGAAAGGAGAGCCGATGAAGAAGAACTCTCCTTTGACGCGCGTTCAGATCTTCGCAGTCGGTTATCCTATCCGATTATGGTTGCTTTTGAAAAGTGGCTGGTTAATGAGTATCCTAAAGTGTTGCCAAAAGGAAGAATAGGAAAGGCCATTAAATACACTTATGAGATTTACCACAGACTTACCAGATATCACCTGGATGGCAGGTACCGGATTGATAATAATCTGGCGGAAAATAGTATCCGCCCGCTGGCTTTGGGAAGAAAAAATTATTTGTTCTGCGGAAATGATGATGCAGCAGAGAATGCTGCGATAATCTATTCCCTAATGGGATGTTGCAAAGCAAGCGAAGCAAACTTCAGAGAATGGTTCGTGTATGTCTTGGAGAACATACATAAATATGATAACGACTATAGTAAAGACTTGGCTGAACTTTTACCTCAAAATTGGAGGCTGGCAAACTCTCAAAAACTCTAAAACATCTCTGAATGTTTTGCAAGTTTTGCATAGGGATTATGGCAAACTTGCAAAATTAGAGAGGAAGGAAGATAGATAGAAAGAATACGGGGTCTTACAGTGCGAAATAGATAAATTAGGGGAGCTATGAGAATAGACGCATATACAGGCAATCCGATTATTGCCACCCAGCAAGATTATTACGAACTGGAGGAACTTTTGCAAGAGATAGAACCCGCTTGCCACAGCGTACAACTCCGCACCGAGCGATTAATCATCGAGAATATAAGCCGTCGCACGTTCCGTTCTCCACGCAGTCAGTCGGCTCCCCAATGGGTAGCCGACTGACTGCGCAAGATGGTTGAGAATGGGCTATAAATGTTCCTTAAAACGATTTTAAGAACTTATATCCGGGCAAGGACAACTTTGCCCGGACTTCTTTTTCCATGAGCCATTAGCAAGGTTTTAAGCGGGAGAAAAAGAAGCAAAAAGCCATGTCCGATGTTTCTTCCTAATGTGATGAAACGAAACATCTTGCCTTACGGGTATTTTTTTATATGAGCGAGAATTATACTAAGTGTGAGCAATATGTAAAAATATATCTATAGCTATTTCGGATCTTGCAAATACTTGCAATCTGTTTTAATGTTGAGATAATCAATAAAATCATCATCAAGAATAACATTGGTCAAACCTAATTTAAATGTCGCTTTATTTGAATAAAATACATCAAAGTGATTTAATGGGTGTTTATGCTCAAACCCTTTGTCTTTTGCCTCCTTATATCCAGCTTCATCCATATCATATCTTATATATCCATCCTCCATCACAAGTAGTTCACGAATAAAAATCCAAAAATCTTCATTAATATCAGACTCTATTTCATAAATTGGCTCTGTGAAGTCTAAGCTGCATTTGTTGTTAAAAGATTCGGATTTAATAATAGATATAGCGTGAGAAATTGTTTGAGAATCCACGTCTATATTATTTTGGTACTGGAAAAATAATTTACTATCAAGCTCATTAACAGTAAAAGGGAATACAATCGAGTAGTACTTCTTTTCTTTACAAAAGAACAATCTACTCATCTTATCGACAACTAATGTTATTGACCCTAAATTTTTATCAAAAGTTAAACTTGGTGCCGAAAGAATATATCTTGACGCTTCTAAGAGAATTTCTAATATCTGCACCTTATCCTTCACACGCTCTTTAGGGAAAATTATATCGGATACGTATTGATTTAATGCATACTTATATTTTTTCATTTACTGTAAAATCCTTTATTGGCATTTATAAAATTAATAGTCTGCTCTTTATCGAATTTTTCTATATCCGTTTCAAGAAGTGCTTTTTCTAATTTTTTTCTGACAGCAAATTTAATTTTCAATTCATCAAAAATGCCATTTAGGAATTCTTTATAAGACATATTTACATTTTCTTGTAATTTAACTAGAGTGTGTTTTATGTCTTCTTTTTCTTTATCGGTGGGCTCGATTGAGGCAATATATCTTCTTTTATTTATTGTGTTTAATCCTTTTTCTTGAATTTCAAGATTATCATGATTTTGCACAAGTAAATACGATTGAATAAAAGACCTCGTAAGCATTGTATATAATATATTCCTATATTTATAGGTGTTCTTAATTGATCCTGTTATACAAATAACAAACGGAAACTCTAATCCTTTAACATTATTGGGATTTGTAATGTATACAGCATCTTCTTCTTGAACTTTAGACTCATAGGCCCTGTTAACATTCCATTTTAAAACTTCTGAAATATTATAGCATAGACTATCTATGTAATCATATATCTGCTTATTGTCATCTAATATGATTATTGCAATATCATCAGCCTTAACAGATGGATTATCTTTTTGAATTACCTTAAGTATTTCCAATACCTGTTCAACATGCGTGGATCTTTTTATTATCATGCTATCTAACTTTTCAGTATCTAGATCTTCAAATCTTCTAATGGGTTCTCTTGTAAGATGAACTTCTCTATTATCAAATCTCTCTATGTGATAACCTATTGTGTTCCAATAACGATCATCGAACCAATTCAATTTATGTTCTTCAAACAAACCCATACCAATAGCATGTGCAAACATAAGTGTCCTTGGATCAGTACGATAACATCTGTTTAAAATAATATCGACTTTTAACTCTGCCTCTCTAGCTGTTTCAAAAATATCTTGAAAAATATCGCCAGCTATATAAACTTTTTTTCGTGATACTTTTTCACATAACTCAAAAAACACTTTTGGAAAGTCTTGCCTCTCATCAATCAAAATGTAGTCAAATGCGTATTTAAAATCTTCTTCATCGATTTGATTAACATAGTCAAGTACTTGTGAGAATATTTTATTGTAATCGGTTAGTGAACTCCATTTTAAAAATGGAATATCATAAAAATGACACAAATAGCTATAAAGTCCTGAATCTTTATCACTTCGAGAGCCCCAAGCTCTATTTACCCAAAGGCGTGAATTCCATTCTATCTGTTTTTCCACTCTCATAAAATTAAAGAATGAAGGAATTCTCTCTCTTAAGGTGTTGGCTAAAGCTATATTGTGGCATGTAAAAAAAATCTTGCTATTATCATCTGAAACATATAATTCTTTAAGTTTATGCAACAATAACTCTGTTTTTCCTGTTCCAGAGAGCCCTTGAATTGATACAGTCTTATTAGGAAATTCTTTATATATAAATCTAGTTTGATCACCATCAAACAAAATAATATTTTTCTTTACTTTATCAAGAATTGTTTCTGGGGTTTCAACACCAACTTTTTCAATATCATTAATACTGCCAATTAATAAAGAAATCAACAATTCTCCCTTTCGCCGCAACTCTTTAGATAATAGATGTTTTTCTAAAAGGCTATCAATATCAAAATCGACAGAAATGGTTTCTTTGACAGTAACTTCTTGTTTCCACTCCCGTGGTCTACCTATGTGATCTTTATAATTAAATTTATCCGATATAGAATTTAAATCTTCAACAAAATCATTATAATATTCATTGAATTGATCCGCATCTTGGGCTAAGTCAAGAAATATTATTTTGTGCTTAGGGGATAATATTACTATGGCATTTTTCTCGTAATCATATTTATATTTCTCTCCTAATGGTGATGTCAGGAGATATATTTGTTGATTATTATTTTGTCTCGCAAAAGATTCAACAACCTGAATAACATTGGCGTTGAGTTCATTCTCTTCAACATGATTAAAAAAAAGACTATTCATTGTATCTCAATTTTAAGAATATAACATTGTAGCAAAATTGCAACAGCGCAAAAATACTCATAAAAAAACACCTGACAAAGCTGTTTGCCAAGTGTTTTTCAGTAAGTTACTCAAAGTTGTCTATTCATCAACTACTTTATGCTTCTGCCTATCCTATCTGTGTATTTATCTCACGCCGGAAAGTAAGCGGATTGGCAATAAATGGGTAAGAACTTGTAACACCTCCGGTAGTTACCGTAATTGTTCCGAAGTTGAAAATACGCCCCATGATGCTTTGTTTGATATGCACACTTTGCCAGTATCAAATCAACTGCTCGGCGGCTAATGACACCAGTTTTGAGGATCACCCGCTTGTTGGTAACGGCATAAGCCGAACCGATCTTAACGAGCAACCTTTGCAGGAGCGATACCACCCCGAAAAACAAAATCAACAACCCTGCGTAGTGGGGCATGGCGGATATTTCTTTGGGTGCAGATGCCAGAAAAGCCCCAATCAGCAGCAGTATTGTCGGCTGAACAAAGAGGAAGAAGTGTAAATTTGCCCTGTATTTTATCTCCTCGCCGGGCTGTAAATTTGTCTCGATATAGCTCATAACAATCTGATTTTTATTTATAATACCGCAAAGATAGCTGTTTTCAAAACAACATAACTAAATAATCATTCATTTTCCAATAGGTTGAGAACAAGAATAAGCACCCGAAACCATCCGAGTGCTTACATTGTATTTACATTTAAATCAATTGTAATTATTTGAATCTTTCCAGCTCTTTAGTTTTGCCTTGAATCCATCTTTCCATGCTAAATAATCTACAATATCTTTTTCAATAGTAGCTTTACTCGGTAGTTGTGGAATAGTTGAAGTTCCTCCATCATGTTCTGTTATAGAATATTTACTAAACAAACTTAATAAAAAATCAACATCAGACTTTTCTGTAACTATATAACTTGATAAAGTACCCTTTTTTAAATGAATATTTTTCGAAAATCGTTCATAAGTTTTATTTGATAAAATTTCTTCAACAGAGCGTTCTAGAAGCATTCTAAAGCGTTTTCTCGCAGAATCCAATTTAGTTTCTCTTCCATGAGCATCTGTAATATTTAAAGAGTCGTGTTCGGCTAAAATTTTACGAATTGAATTTATTCTTTCTTGTACATTTTTTGCTAGAAATGGTATTTCATCTGTTACTATTCCTGTTACACCATTATATTTATCAATACCAATTACATGGCAATCAGTTAAAAGGGTTGTCGTATGTGTATCAATTAACAAACGTAAGAAAGATAAGTCATGTGTTAATACTATAATTTGCCTATCACGAGACAATTCTATTATTTTATTAGCTATTAAATCCCTATAATCCATATCCAAAGAATTGACTGGATCATCAAAAATAATAGTAGTTTTTTTATTGTCAATAGTACATTCAGCTAAAAAATTAGATAGTGCGATAATTTTTTGTTCTCCCTCGCTTAATATAGAATTGATAGTATCGGTTAATCCATTTAAACTACATTTTTGATATGTACTCCCTTGCGATGTTCTCGTTCTGGACAATAAAACTTTAGATGCTAATTCTGGACTGAAATAATTTAAGTGACTAATAAATTCACGATGTTGTAGATTTACAGCTTGATTTTGCATCAATTCACCAATTTTCCTTGAGATTGCAGTTGTGTTTAATTGTGATTGACACTGATTTATCCAAGTTTTATATTTAAATTCATCGAAATATTGCAAAATAGTTGTTTTATTGGTAAATAAAAATTCTTTGCAGGCCAATTCGTTATATTCTTCTATCAAAGTATTTCGATTCTGAATCAATTGATTATTTTGTGCTAATTGTTGATCTATATTTGGGAGTAAATCACTAATAGTTACTGAAATAAGGTTTAAATTTATACTTAAATTTCCACCGTTTTCTAAATAATTTGCAACATCATCTTTCAATTGAATAATTGTTTTTTCAAATTTATCGTAATTCGCTTTAAAATCAGGGATAAAATCGATTATTTCACTAATGTTTTCAAAAGGAGGTATGTTTAATGAAGTAAACAATATTTTCTTCTGTTGAATTCTCTCTTGAATAGAATTTAACTTTGTCGATACGTCATTTAAAATAAATTTGTTAAATCCTTGCAACCTTTTTTGGGCAGTTTCATCTAAATCTTGTTGACATAATACACATTTTTTTAATGAATCCTTTGAAGGAAATGTTTTTCCATCTGACATTCCATTTTTATATGCGAAATTTCTAGCAGCTTCCCAAAGAGTTCTCCATGGATTAGTTCCAAAGCCTTCTAGAGTATTTAGATTGCTTAGTTCCTTAGCAGCTATATCGTATGCTTGTTTTACACTTTCGTAAGTTGCTCTTAAATTTTTTATCTCTTTTTGATTCTGATCAGTAAAATTTTCCTCTATGCGTTTGAATTGTAAAGCATAATTCTCAATTCTATTTCTAAGGCTAATAAGATTTTGTCTGTTTTGTTGTGGATTTAGAGTACCTATTAAATTGAAAAGTTCATCTTTCCTTTCTTTATTTTCTTGACTAAATTGTATATAAGCATCTATTTCTGGTCTATTCTTCTGTTCCAAATTTGCATACCACTGAGCAATCTTAGTGGAATTTAGAGACTGCTCTAAATTGGGCTTACGAGTATTGTAGTTAGCTATTTCAGAATTCAATTTTTGGGATATACTACTTAAAAGTGGAATTAATCTTTCTAATAGATCAATTCCAACAGGTTTATATTCTATTGGGTTTTCTTTGTTTAAATAAATATCTCCACAGTCAGAATCATAAACATAAATTAATTTTAAAGTTGGATGAGAATTATTATTTTCCATCCAACGGAAATTTATATTTGTTCCGTTTTCTTCAATAATAAAATCAACCTGTTGTTGGTTAGAAGATGGTGTAAACACATTTTTTTTTAATTCAATATTAGAATTTCTACTCCAACATAATTTTTTAAGTATTCTAGAATAACTTGATTTTCCTGAACCATTGTTCCCATATACGACAGTTAATCGATCTTTGGCAAATTGGAGACATCCTTCATTATGTAATGCACAAATATTTATTGGTCTTTTGATACTAATCAACTTGGGATAAATTCCTCCTATATTTGTTGTTGTGGGTATATGAATACTTTCAAAAGGTATTGCGTCTATTGCGACAGTAGTATCACCATTTTCTTTTTTTACCAATAATACTAGCTCTTCAATATCATTTGACGAAATTGTAGGATTGGAAATTATTCTCCGCAAAGCATCTCTAATGAAATCAGGTCTATTTTGTGACCAATTTAATATTTCTTGATAGATTGACATATTGATAACTATTTTCTTTTAATTGTTATAAACAAATAAACATGAAACAAAGCGTATTCATTAATAATCTTATTTGTTAATTTACAAATTAAATAAATATGTAATAGAATACCTAATTTTTTACATTTTTTTTATCTGCCTGACTTAGAGAATAAAGCAACTAAGATGGAATATATTTATTGTGTCTCTTTGGGTATACAGACTTGAAATAAAAATTATTTTAGTATTTTTTAATTTGCAAGAACTAAACTTTGACCATAGTTTCTCGTTTTAAAAAGGAGTTCAAAGGGGGGTATATAAGGTTCTGTTCACAACAATATCAATTATGATTTATGTAAAAATGAAATAGATAATAGAACCGTGGCAAAGATGATAAGAATAAAGTTAGAGATTTTTTACAATCATTTGTATGCAAAGTAAACGAAATTTAGGGATGGTTGTTCTCCCGCCCAGCTAAATTATTCAGAACCCACTACTAGAACAGGCTCTCAAATCCGATTTTTCGGAGTCTTCAAAAAGACTTACTTTTTCCTCCTATATACCTTCTCGTCATCTTTCTCCATCCTTTCCAGCAGTGCATTGCGCATACTATCTATATAACTGGTTCGGCTCTCCTTTATTCGTTCCCTCATACTTACATAACAGCCCGACGGGTCTTTTATTTCTATTCCCAGCACCTTACTGAAATAAGCCGAAACCTCTTTGATAGTAACCTGACCATTATTGAAATTTTTTAATGTGTCAGCGCCATAAATGAACTCCATCAGATGAATTATCTTTCCTGTCCAGAAAACCTCTGTCGTTGCATCTTCCTCATTGGATAATGTTATCTCTTTGGTATTTGTTTCATTACTTACTTGAGATGTTTCGTATTTTCGTGCATCTTCCTGTTTCACTACCCACTCTATGGCTGCATCAATAAAGGCGATCCCTCCATTAGCAGACAACCTGTTGTTAGTTGCCACTCTCGTTTCCTCCAAGTGAATGAGTAACATCCGTATGGTATTCAGTGAGAAATAGACGAACCCGGCATCATTTTTATTTATACAAAACTCATAAATACGTTTGGTGAAATCACTCAATGCCACTTCAATTTCTTCTCTGGTTGCTTCTCCTTTTGATAATAATTGGATATATAGTGTTGTTCTAAAATCCTCCATACATGAAATTTCCCGCAATTTTCTCTTTGTTTAATATAGGCTGCAAAGGTACAAGCATTCCATATAGAAGATGTTACCGAAAATAATCATAAATTCATCATTATTGTGCAAAAGGCAAAGATAATCAAGATGACTGGTGCTTTTTTCTCAGATTGGTAGGAGTATCACCTAAATTAGTCTTACAGAAGCGGTTGAATTGTTGTGGAGATGTAAAGTTGAACTCTTCCATAATCTCTTGAAAAGGAATATAAGGAAAAGAAAGGCGGTACAGAATATGCTCTGAGCGTTTTTTAAGTAACCATTGATAGACCGGTGTTTCAAATTCTTCCTTGAAAACACGGCGAAAAGTGGCTAGTCCGTAGCCACAAAGGTCAGCAAGTTCTTTCGTATCGTTCGCTTTCATGTAATGAGAAAGCACTAGATTCCTGAATGGAACTGCTTCTCCTGTCATCGGGTGGAAGAATGCTTGTAATTCTTCCGCACTATAATATCGGCTGAACAGCCGTATCAATTCTTTGTGTTTAAGATGCCACAGTAGCAAGTCACCTGTATCGTCTGCCAGATAATAAGATATGCTTTCCATAAAAGTAATGATAACCTTATGTGCGGACAATTTACAGCAATAGAAACCTGATTTGCCTTCATTCTTTTTCTTTGCATGGGTATACAGATATCGGAGTATGCAGTTTTCTGGGCGGCATACTGTATTGTTAAAGGTATGAACGACCACCTGAGCTTCTTTCCATACCTCACCCTGGCAGTCAGCCATACGGGGAAGAAACATGATTTCACCACCATACAGCACTTCTTCTCTAAACAGGCTGCTGGTGAGATGTACCTCGCCTTCCTTACAGAAAACGAGGTAATTCATCTCTTTGTGCATATTGTTGAAAGTCTCACCCCGTTGATATCTCTTCAACAGGAAGTTACAGTTGTCTGGTGTCTCATCACAAGGCAGATACTTATGTAACTTAGTTTCACCCATAACTATTGCTTACCATTATAAATTTTATTAGCTTCATTAACAGAGTCACGTAAAATCTGACTTACACCTGTTTCTTCATTCTTTTGTACCATCAATATGTCAAAATCCGTCAGTATTTCTTCTTTGCCTATTGTTAGGTTGAATTTAATTTTCTTATCTTTCATCACACCTGAAAAGACTGCTTTTCTTGCATCGGCTTCTCTTGGATAATAACTGATGCCCTGTCGTTCAAAAAAACTACCGTCTGTAATATTGGTAGTTATGGTAAAACGTCCGGTAGCTGCATCATATTTCACATCACAAAAAATGCTGTTGTTTAGAACATCTGCTGCTATACTTGCTGTTTTCTTTCTTTCCTTAATCAGACTTATTTTTATATCATTATCTACAATCTTTATGCGGAAAGTTCCGTTCAGCCGGCCTTCCAGAAATGAAGCATACATATTGATATTATCAATGAACTGCCATAGATAAATATCATGATTCTGTTTGCACTTACTTTCCAGACAATTCTTGTATAAGAAAATAGGCCTACTGATAACATATTGGAAATTTAGAATATCCTTGCTTAGTTCACCGATCATTTTTTCCAGACTGGACTTGCACTCTTTTGCTATTTGCCGTTCCTGTGTCATATTATGCAGAATATCTTGATAAGCATTTTGTATAACTTCCTTATCTTCAATTCCATGTTTCTGCATAATGGAAATAAAAAAGTCTTCTTTCATATCGTTTCGTATTAGGTTTATATATCTATATTTTTATGGCAACATATCTTTGCTGATCCAGTAATATGTTTGTCCGTTGGAAGTAAATCCCTTTCCGGCAGCTTCTTCCCATGCAGACTTTTTGGATTTAAAGTATTCCACAAGCATATCCAGAGTTTCATCCGCCAGATGCTTCTTTCTCTTCAGATCGTTTACCGTAAAGGCTTCCAAAAATGGGTTGTCCGTCGGACAGGTAGTGATAAGCCTTTGCGCTTCGGCCATACTCATGTTCTTTAGTTTCTTATACTTGATTCTGCACAGTTTGCCATTGTTTATATACGTATAATAAAGAGCAAAGAGATTGGCTCTCACTTTTTTTGTAGAAGCATACTCGTGACTATCCTCCATCTCGTCAGCAGATGACCTTGTGTCTTTAAGCAATACCTCGTCTTCCGGACAGTCGCAAATTTTTCTCTTTTTTACTTTTTCTTTTTTCTGTGCTTCATATTTATAATCCACTTCATATTTAGAGAGGGCATTTACAAAATTGCGCATTCTCTTAAATTCTGCTTCCGTCGCAAGTAACCGGTATTTCAGCACGTGTGATACCGAATCATGTAACACGACCGGTTGTGCAGGCAGATACCATTCCGGTTCAGCGTTTCTTAATGCTTCTGGCAGAGATTTAATTCCTGACGGTTGCATTTGGAAATAGTCAACTAATGTCGAATCCTCTCTGTTGCGGAAATTGCCTATTTCGTTAAATGCCTTATACAAACTTTGCGTTAGCAATCTGTTGTCCCCCTTTACTTGTTGTAACAAGGTGTCCACTGATGATGCCAGTCCTTCAAGAGGTAAATTCTCCTGTTTCTGAGGAAAGACCACCCATCCCTGTGTCATGCTCCTGTCGGGAAAGTCCAGACAATAAACATTCTTATTGACTTCCCTGTATTCATGGTATTTACGCAGTTGATCCGCATATACGATGATTTCTCTTTTCTGGCGACTGATTTTAACCGCATAGTTATCAATCATATTTTCTACTTGCAGAACGAAGTTATTGAACTTGTCCGGATTTCCACCAAAAAGTTGGAATCCCAATATTCTGCAATTATATTCGGCCATACGGTTAACCAGAGTTGAATCCGCCCATTCACTATTGTTTCCGGTTTCACCGATAAGGATAATCAGGTTACTTTCTTTTTTGTGGTCTTCAAACAGATTGACAGCAGTTCTCAGAGTGTTCCAGCTTCTTTTCCCGCCAGTGGCAACCAGTTGTTTTGCATTATTGCTTTTGGCAGACAAAAAATCCAGCACTTGCATATAGTCTTTTGTCAGATGTACTTCCGGATTTTCACTATTCCCTTTCTCGTTGAAAGCCAGTACGGAACCGAATTTATAATCGAAACCGTCATTGGGGTCGGCAAATAAGGGTTGCAATCCCTGTATAACATTAACTACTTCCGGGAATTGTTTTACAGCCAGTTCATTACCTTCCACAACAAACACGACATTAATTTTTTGCAGGTCTTTTTCTATTTCCTTGAACTGGTTGTAATAGATACGATTACCGTTTACGTTCAGTACAAAATTCTCCTGTTTGTCTATCACCGGCATGAATGCACCTGTTTTAAAACGGATAACAGTATCCATTTGGCAATAGGACGTTACCGGACTATATGCCAGCGGACGTGCTATCTGTGCCAGTTCCCGGCTGGGTGTCAGTTGTGCCCGTCTGAAATTCAATGTATCTGTTTCCGCTTTATTCTTGAACCATAACGTACTGTCCGGCAGACTTCGCACATCAACATGCAGTTGTTGTCCGATATTCTTTATTACCGCATTGCTTACCCAGCCGCATACCTCCGTGTCCAGGCTATCAGGTGAAATATAGGACTTTCTGGCAATCAGTGTTTTGCTTCTGTCCTCTGACTGTTTCAGTGGGAAAACAAGCTGGTGTATAGGTATTTTGGTATATGGTTTACTGAGATCCGTATTTTCAAATGTCAGTAGGGAATCGTTTATAAAGTATTTCTCCGGAACTTTCAGCGGAACAGTATCGGAGAATACGGTAATCTGTTTATTTTTCAATCCCGTAGCCAGATCCGTTACAGAACTTCTGGTTAGCAGCAGGTCTGATTTATGAACCCATCCGTAATAGATTGCTGATTTATGGTCGCCCAGCCTTCGCCCGTGGCTTTTGATTTGTGCCGGGTCGTATTTGACGACTTTCAGCCAGTCGTCCTTTTTTCCCACCACCAAAAAGGCATCCATAAATTGCAGTTCTTTCATTTCATTTTTCCCTGTGGCGCTCTGGTAACTCATATTTCCCGGCTGGTCGGAAAAAACAATCCACGGATTATTTTTCAACAGTAGGGTGCTTGGAGCTTTTATTTCACCGCCACAGTAGTTCATGATATATTCACGGGGCACTTGCTTTATTCTCGTGAATCGGTTTATCGGAGCACAGGAAGTTATGATAGCCATTCCGGTGCAAAGTAGTGCAAATGTTCCGTTCCACGTCCTTTTAGTTGTCTTCATGATACAGGTTATTTTGATATATATTTTTCAGATTGCGTGACTAGCAGTTTTTTGATACATTCATCTGCATTGCTATTCCCGGTATCCACAACAACCTCTTCGATAATCAGTTTTTTCCTTCCAATAATTTTCAAACCCTGACAATAGGAGTAGAAATCATTATGTTTGTCACCATTGACCGTTACGACAACATCCGGGTTGTCGCACAGATAAGTATTGAGTACATAATTATAGTTAAGGTTGAACGGCTTGCCATCCACGATAGCCTGTAATCTTTCCCTGATATCGTTTCCTACGAGAGTAAGTACATCGGTAGAATCATTCTTTTGATAATTCGGCTCGATTTGTATGGTATGCCGTATCGGATAATGGGTATCTTCCGTTGTCAGCAGAATTTCATAAACACCGGGTTCCATATAAGCATACAGTGGATTTTTCTCCCGTGAATCCACCATTCCTGTTTCTCCGAACTGCCATCTCCATTCTTTGGAATCGCCGATACCGTGGAACGAGATAATTTCATCCTGCAAGGCAAAGTCCGGAGCATCAATCTTAATCAATTCTTCGTCTGCCTTATCACTATTTTTCTCCCGTACATTGACTATGAATTTCTTTTCATATTTTCTGTCTACGGTCAACCGTACCTGATATTTCCCGCTTTGAGCGAATCGGTAGCTGCCTGTTCGTTCTTCCGAAGCATCTCCGTTTCCAAATTCCCATAACCACGTATCCGCCCGTTTGGTACTGTCGGTATATTGAATCGCGTCTCCCACTTCTATATCTGCGGGAGTGATATAGGCAATTACCGTCTTTTCTCTCAGATAAAGGCTGATTAAGCATGCTATGATAATACATAGTACGACGGCTCCTATTATAATAAACGATTTCCTGTTATTAATTTTTCCCATGACAAATTATTTTTTTAATGCTGAACGCCAATCTTGTTTTTTGCTTTCCAGACCGATTTCACACTCTTCCAGATTTCTTTTGAAAGTACTGATATTCTCTCGTTTGCTCCACAACTCCTTTTTGTCCGTCAGCCACATTTGATAAAAATCGGCTACGTGCATGAACACTTTATACCGGTTGTCCCAGCCATTGTTTTGGTATGTGTTCTTCAGATCGTTTAGCAGATACTTGATATCTTCCTCTTCATATTGTGCGTTGATTCCCGGTGTGAGCTTGGATATTCTATTGTATAGGGAATCCACTATAGGCTTGTTTTCCTTTTGTAACTCTTGGAATTTCCTGATTTTCTCTACTTTTACCAGTACCATGTCCTTTTGCCGGGTAGTATCAAAATCTGAATTTGTCCAGAAGATAATCATGCAGCAGCAGATAGACACAGCAAGGAACAATAGCAGGACATAAGCAAATCCGATTGTTTTCTCACGTTGGTTCATTGTAGCCCTGTTCTGTGGAAGTTGTTCATTTTCTCTCATAAGTAATTCCTCCAACTTTTAGTTTTCTTGATATCTCCCTGTTCTCTTTTACGCATCTCATCAAATCCTCCCGTACTACGCTTTCTTCTTTTTCAGCCAGCCGGATAGAATCCTTCACGCCCAGAAAAACATTGATATTTCCTGCCAGTTTCTTGTACAGCAAAAAATCCTTTTCGTCCAATGCATTGATTTTGTTCTGCAACTGCATCTTCCGGTTGCTGACCACACTTTGCAGCAGAAGGTCATTGATTTTCGGAGAACTGTTCATGAGTGACATGTATTGGTAGATAGAATCCACCGCCACAGTCATACTTAGCTCGGTGGAATAGATATTGTCGTATTCCACTGTCTTGGACATAATCATCTTGACCTCCGTCGAAGCGGTTTTCATATAGGAATAGAAACAGAATACCGAGACAGCCACACAGACAATCAGAAAACCGGAGAATCTCAGGTATCCTTTCCTTACCGTATTATTATTTAGAGGTTTCATAACTTATTTTGTTTAAATGATTACTATATGGGTCAGTCTAACAAATTCCAGTCTGACCGGGTGGTACTCTCACGTCGTTGTATTCGTTCACCGACCACAATATTTTCCTTATGCTTGCCGATATATTCCAAAGAACTTAGCATCATCCACAATTCAGAGAAATTGCTTAGGAATCCCTCAATTATAAGCATCATACTGCGTATTTCATCATGTTCGTATTTGATTTCAATCGCTTCTGAAAGTATGCTTTCAAATTGGGCGGGAGTAGTGTCGCTCCATTCGTAGAAATATTTGAGCACATCCTCTTTTTCAGTTTTCTCCATGAAATTGAGTGTATTGAAGCACAGGTGTGCAAGATTTGAGAAACATCCGATTACCTGTATGGGTGCCCAATACGCTCCGGTATTTCTATAACTGAAATACGAAGTTGCTGAATATTGCAGGATATTCTTACAGATTTCAGCTACATTGAGAGCCATCTTCGATGAATCGGAACGGTTTACAACCTTTGCTACAATATCCTTGGAAGCCTTTTCTATATTGTTGAAGAAGACACCAAAGCGTCCGTAGTAACGTGTCAGATCGGGGTCGCTCAACATTGTCATACACGGTGGAATATAGTTGTAGTCTATTTCATAGCGGTCACCATCCTTACGTATACGTCCCACTATTAGACTATAAGGGTCAAATCCGTTCTGCATCTGTTCTACCGGAAGTGTATACAGCTTATATTCCGGGCGGACTTCCGGGTATCGTGGAGGAAGAACTTCATTGTCCAGCTCACCTGTCGGAATACGGTTATAGGGATTAACTGAGAAAATGACGTTCAGATAAGCAGTACGGGATGAAGAGCCGTTTGTCAGTTCTCCTGCGGGTACTTTGTAGCTCAGGTATTCCATCGGGTTAGGTTCATAATTGATGATAAATCCGCCCGTTGTAATCCCGTGACAGCGTACCAGTCTGACTTCTATCGTATCAGTAACAGAATGGCTTACTTCTATTTCACACATAGACTGCTGATTGTTTCTCAACGGTCTGAGAAGACCGTAATTAAAGTTTGTGATATGTATCTCCTGTCCGAGGCACTGCCCGTTGATGAAATAATTCTCAGTCATTTTGAAAGAATTGGGAGTAAGGCTCATGCCTTCTTCCCAGTTAACCAGGTTGAATGTTTTATTTTCCATATCTTGTGATGATTTTTGTTTCTTTATTTTGTTTAGCTAAATACCTCTTCCTTTCTTACTCGTTTGGCAATTATGGTATACCCTCCCTTTATTTTATTGTCAGTGAACGACAGGTCGGGATCAATATATTTTCTGGGCATGAAGAAAGAAGGTTTGGTATAAAATATCCACCCGTATGGTATTTCATTATCATTATAATAAATTCTACTCATAGGATATTTCCGGCTGTGATCCTTTATGCATCGTTGGAACCAGTTACCGAATATCATTGTATCGGAAGCCTGTACCGACAAATGGAACGGGATAGGGTCACCAATCTGCTTGAACAATTCGATATTCACCAGTATTAGTTCCGATGTATCTATGCTGCTGTAATCTGCTACATTCCTGTCATCCGAGTATTCCCATATCTTATAAATTTCCAATGGTATATCCAGATAAGTACGGTATGTTTTCCTGAACAGGGAAATGAAGATGAATGGCACTACACAGGTCGAAGCCCACCAACCGTATTGCAGTTCACTACATAAGTTGAATACCAAAGAGAAAAATGCCATTCCCATAATACAGAGCACTACGGTAAATATAATCTCATATTTGAAAGGTTTCTGTATGAAATCAGGCAAAAACAGATCCATAGCTTTCAGATGATAATAGCCCAGCAATAAATACAATAGCTGCAGGGCTATGTAGATGTACGGAACAAAATACTGTTGTAAAAATCCGGTCAAAGCCGGAAGGATAAGAATCAGGATAGCTACCAGAACATAAGTGATCAACTTTCTGTTCCCCATCAACTTATTCTTTTTTGCAATAAGGAATACTACGCCTCCGAGCAGGAAAGCGATAATAGGGAATAACAGGTAAGAAGTTAAGAACCTTCCAAAAAAATCTTCCATAATATTAGTGTGTTGAGTAGTTATTTATTCACTTGATAACGGGCCTAAAAATAGTCTGAACCGAAAACGGCAATTCTCATGGGTACTGTTCAGTACAGCCTTGATTAGTACATCCGCCTTTTTCTTGATTGTCGTTGTGTCTGCTACATCGTCCGTATAGGTTATATCACTGACTGTTACCTGCACTTCTACTTCGCTTAATCTTGGTTCGTAGGCAGTGATTGATTCCGTCAGACAGGTCGTGAAATGGTCTTGCCAGCTTTTTTGTGAAGCCACCTTCTCAAAATCCATGTCCCAGATGCGGCAACCGAACCGGGGATCATACCGGTGTTCGCCGGGACAGGTCGTGAACAGCAGTTCCAGATGCTGGTCGATGGACTCCTTCTCACTGCATTTGGGCAGTGACTTGCTTCCGTCTTGCAGTAGCAGACCTATCCTGAGTGGAAATTTGTAGTATTCCATAATTTCTTCATTTTTTAGTTTCGCCAATTGTTTTCAAATTCTTCATCACCGATTTTCAGGTAACGGGAAGTTATCTTCAGTTCAGTTATATTTTCGGAAGTCAGGCTTACCAGATGCTTGCGATAACCAGTGCAACACGCATCTTTAAAGATTATATTACAAATCGGCTCCCGGTTTACCTTCCCATTCTGTTTACTGAATATGCGTACACTTCCCTGATGTCGTACCCGTGTTTGTGCCAGCCATTCGTGAAGCGCACATTCCGTTTCCGGCTCCTTCAATGTCAGAGAAATTATTCCTCCGTACACACTGCCGTCCGGTCGTCCGTCACTGTCCTTTTCTTGTCTGAAGTCTATCTCGAACCGACTGGCCTTGTATACCGATTGTTCCACTTCCAATAGAATATGTAGTTGCTCGTCCTGTTCTATATGAACAGTCGGGACTGGAATCTCCTGCTTTTGCGCATCCTTAGTTCGGGCGGGTGATTCCTGCTTCAACTCTACCTCCTTTATGTCGGAGTGGGTTTCGGAAGTTTCGGAGATATTGTTCTTTCTCCATAATTTACTCCAAAAGTTCATATTGACAGTTTTATAAGTTTTCTAACTCAGTGTTTCCTATCTGTATTTTGGGCGAACTGATTGTCAGAATAAGAACGGGAACCTTTTCTGTACTGCTGCACTGCATACGGAATCCCGTACATCTGGCATCTTTGAATTTCAGCAGACACTTTTGTTTCCTGTCATTTCCTGTTATCAGTATTTCACCGTTTGTCTTCTCACGTGTGCTGGCAAACCATCTGAACAGGCTGTTGGTAGAGGATGACGACACTCGCAATGTAATGTCACCGCCCTTTACCTGAGATTTCACTTCCCCATTTTTTTCAGTCTCCTTCATAAATGAGTAGTCACATTCCAGCAGTTTGTACAAATCCCTTCCGTCTGCATTATAGGGGTATATTATTGTGGAATATACCACCGACAGATAATTGTGCCCGGCATCCATCATAGAATCTATTAGTTTGTATTTTCAATATCCCACGTCAATTCCTCGTCTTCTCCTATACCCACTTTCAGCACATCGCCTTTAGATAATTTTCCGCTGATAATCAGCCGGGATATAGGTCTTCGGAGGTAATTGCGTATAACTCCCGCTACCTGCCTTGCACCATATTTAGGATCAAATCCCTTGTGTGCAAGATATTTTTTCACATCCTCTGTCAGAAGAATGGTTATTCCCTGTTTTTCCAACAGGTTTGAAACATTCCTGAACTGTATATCGAATATCATCAGCAATATATCTTCTCCGATAGGTGAGAATGGGACTATCTCCGACAGACGTGCCAGAAATTCCGGTCTGAAATACCTTCCCATTACTTCCATCAATTGTGTCGTAGTAGGATTTTTCCCCTCTGCCAGTTGATTGGCTAACCATTCGCTGCCCACATTGGAGGTGAACAGTACGATAGAGTTTGAGAAATCGCCTTCTTTGCCTAATCGGTCGTGCAATTTCCCTTCATCCATGATTTGCAGGAAGATATCATAAACAGAAGGGTGCGCTTTTTCAATTTCATCAAACAATACAACCGAATAGGGTTGCCTTCTTATTTTATTGACTAGCAATCCACCTTCTTCGTAGCCTACGTATCCCGGAGGTGCGCCGTATAACAATGCAGCCGAATGTTCCTCCTTGAACTCCGACATATCGAACCGTATCATAGCCTTCTCATCATTAAACAATGCTTCGGCCAGAGCCTTTGCCAATTCGGTTTTTCCGGTTCCGGTAGGGCCGAGGAAAAAGAAAGAGCCGATGGGTTGTCCGGCTTTGTTCAATCCGGATCTGGATTCCAGAATTGCATCCGTCAATACTTTCAGTGCATTATCCTGTCCGACAACTCTTTTTCGGAGAATATTTTCCATATTGAGCAACCGTTCTTTCTCTTCCGATTGGAGCTTGCCCAATGGTATGCCGGTTTTGTAGGATACTACTGCCGCAACCTCCTGAGCTCCGACTTTCCCGATAGGTTCAGATAAAAAGGAGCGAAGTGTTTCTATCTTCTGTTTGAGATAGCCGGATAGTTCTTCCGGTGTATCGTAATTTTCCGGATGCGTATCTTCGGTTATCATTCCGAGTAGAACCGGACTTAGGCGGTTCTGCATGGAGCGATAAATACCTTGTAGTTCTTTCAGCTTGGTATCACTATCCCCGTCTTCCTTCTTTTCCTGCTCGTTTAGGGCAGTCGATAGTTCTTCTATACATTCTTTGGATGTTTCGTTGATAAGTTTTACAGCGGACAGTGTACGGTCGAGCAGGTCTATGGCGGAGTCCGGCAATCTTCTGTCCTTGACATAACGCTTGGCCAGACGCACACATTCCGGTACTGCCTCTTCTGTTACTTCCAGTCCGTGGAAGTCGGTATAAGTACTCAATACGGATTCCATCATCATAACAGCCGATGGAATATCCGGTTCATTGATTTTTAGTTCTTCAAAACGACGGCTGAATGCATGATCCGGTTCAATGATCTTCCGGTATTCATCAGCAGTGGTTACACCGATAACGGTCAGATCCCCTTTGCCCAGCTCCGGTTTAAGGATACCCGCTATTCCGCTGTTTCCTTGTTTGGGATCGAGCAGGGTATGGATTTCATCAATGAACAGGATAGCCTTATCCACTTTCCGCAATTCCTTTATCAGATTCTTCAGTCTGTCCTCCGCTTCGCCTTTGTAACTTGCTCCGGCAATCAAAGCGCCCGTATCCAATTCCAGTATAACGGCTCCTTTCAGGAATGAAGGAACCTTGTCATTTACAATAGCCCTTGCCAGTCCTTCCACTATAGCAGTTTTTCCCACACCTGAATCACCGGTAATAAGTACATTCGGTTTGCCTTTGCGTCCCAGCGTCTCTGTCATCATGCGGGTTTCGTTTTCCCGACAGACGATTTCGTGCATCTCATTCTCCCTGATTTCAGAGGTCTTGTCTATACAATATTTATATAGGGCTGCTGTTGCCGTTCCGTTTTCTCCTCCCGGTGTCGGCATACCGACCGCAATATCATGTGCGATATCCTGGCTGTCCACCACAGAAGATAAAATTTCTTCTTCTTTTATAGGAAAAGATTTCAGTTGGGTAATGGAATAGGCTGTACCCGGTTTTGCGAGAGCAGCCAACACACAGATCGGGTTGATTTCCAGCAGTCCCAATTTCAGCCGCACCATGTCGGCTTCTTCAAATACATTGGCTATTTGCTTGTCTGCCATGATTTCCGAAGTTTTCCCTGACCGGGGTACTTCTTCAATGCGCACTTCTGCCCAGTCTTCAATATATCCGGTGTCCTTTCCCAGACTTTGAATGAATCCTTGTAGTCCAACTTCTTTATGCATCAGCGCTTTTAGCAGATGTGAAGGTGTATAGCAGTCATTGGCGTATTCCCGTGCAATAGATTTTGCTATACGGATCGCAATCTTTACAGATTCGCTTAAATTGTTTATAAAATCGTTTTCCATGTTCTTCTATTTAATCAAGTATTAGGATTATAACAGTTATAATACAAAATAACTATAGGAAACCATGTTTAACCTGGATGTCCTAGTTGCAAAAATAGAACAAAAACGATAAAAACAAGCGATTCCCTTAATTTTTATTTCAAAATGGATAAAAAAATAGAGATTTCTTTTGCAATATAAGGAAAAACCTCTATTTTTAGGGCGTGATACAGGAGTAATTTGGCTTTTTTATATTATGACTGTTATAATACAACAAACTCAAAAAACAAATGTTCACGTCAAACGAGATCGTTAACCAAATTATTCACTAAAAAATTTCATGCTATGTTTAAGGCGACATTGAAATTTCAGTCAAAAGAGTTCGACATCCGCTTCGTGGATTACGAAATCAAGAGAGATGTTGATGCCAAAGGGCGTCCGGCTTCCCATCTGTATGGTGGTATCATTAACATTACCATCGAATCAACAGAAGACACAACCATCATCGAAAACATGGTCAGTCAGTTCAAACCTCACGAAGGTACCGTAGTGTACAAGAAAGGGGATGAAGAATCTGTAATGAAAGAGTTGAAATGGGAAAAGGGTTATATCACCCGTTTCGAGGAAGTAGCCGATGTTGAAGGCAAGAAACCTATGATTATCAATTTCGAAGTTTCGGCTCAGAAATTGACCATCGGTGGTGCTGTCTTTGAACAAGACTGGCCAGATGCCAAGTAAGCCGGACTTGAAAAATGTAAAAAGAGATTGTTCTATAAAGTTTTCCTGTAAGGCATGCAATATGGGCAATCTCTTTTTTAATAAGTACGGATAAAAAAGAGTTTTCTCAAAACAGAAATAAGTAACAAATCTGAATTATGATAGATGATAATATAGGTATTGGCGGTAATGCGGTAGAGCAGGAAGCCAATGAAGGTATTGCCGACATTCCTGGCAATCGTACATTGATGGTAAACCAAATGACTGCTGAAGAACCCGGCGTTCCGGAGATTGTAGATCATTTGTATACGATAGAAGATGTATTCAAGTATTTTGACCCGAACATTGATGTTAATTTCCAGGACAAGGAGGGGCAGGATGTAACAGAAAACTTTCAGTTTGGCAATGTGGGTGACTTCTCTGTCAAAAGCATGACCCAGCGGAGTCCTTTTCTTAACAATCTGAGCATCCGCAAGGAATTTTATGAGAAAGTGGTCAAACAGCTTCGCTCGAACAAGGTATTACAGCGTGTTATTGCCAACAATGATACAAAGGCGGCTATGCTGATTATATTGAAAGAGTTGAAAAAGCAGGTGGAAGAGTCACTGTAATTACAGTATAATATAAAATGAAAAGAATATGGTAGAACAAGGAGCTAAAGCGGCAGATACACAGCAGTTGGCACAAAAGCATGAAGCTGTTCAGGAACATTTCTCACAGGATACGCTGAAAGAGAATTTGGGTAAACTATCCCGGTTCGGCGGTTTCAGTTTTCTCGAATCGGCGATTGACAGGGTGCAGAACCTGAATCCGGATCGGAAAGCCAGAATGAGCATATACCTGAAAGACGAAGACAAAAAGGAAGACAGGCGTAATCTGTTGCGCACACTGGATTTGTGGATTGATATGTTGGAAGAGAACAGCACGATTGATGAAATGCTGTCCGCTTGTAATTCAGAAGTAAACGAAGTTTCCAATTTGCTTGCCACCAACCAGTTGGTTGCTGCCGAAACAGTCAAGGAACTGGAACGTGCTTACAGAGAGGTTAAATCGTTCTATGACAACACCGGACAGGATAAGATTACCAATATCTCAATTATGAATGCTTCACTGGAACAGGTTACCGATTTGGATAACCCGATTTTCATTGATGCGGTGGAAGATGAGCTGAAACAGTATTATGACAAGCTCGATTTGAGGGACAACTACTCCCTGCTTGTCGTTCCGGGATTCCTCGGTTCCAACAAGATTGTGGAGAAATGGGCGAAGATTGCTTATAGCAACAAAGTGTTCTTATTCTCTGATTTCGCTGACCTTGAAAAGCCGGACGATGTGATTGAAATGTTCTACGAGTCTAATATGTCTGGCGGTGACGGTTTTAAGAGTAATACATCACTGGTTTGTAACTGGCTGATCGGTCGTGCTAAGTATGCGGAATTGGGTGAAGAGGAAGATTTGCATATCTCTCCGTCATCGGCATTGTCTGGCAAGGTGTATAGCTCTCTTATGTCACAGATTACTGCCGGTAAAAAATACGGTGCACTTGATGAAGTGGATGCTGTTGTATTTCCTCTGAAAAAGAGTGAAATATCCAAATTGGAAAAGATGGGGCTTATCCCGTTGGTCAACGAATACAAGAAAGTGATGGCGTTCTCCGGCAAATCCCTTTTCAACGGTGACAATTTGGGATTACAGACCTACTCCGTGGTTCGTGTATTTGACTACGTGGCAAAAGTGCTCGTTGACTTCCTGAACCGAAGGGCTTTTGAGAACTGGACAAGCAAATCGGAGAAAGATTTGCGCCAGCAGATGATCCGTTTCCTGGATAGCATCAAGGGGCCGGATAGACTGATTGAGAAATATAGCATCGAGCGGTTTGAGCGCGACCCGGTAAAGAAAGACCGTATATATTTGGATATAAATATGATACCATTCTTCCCGGCAAAAGAATTTGTCGTTAAGTTGGATGGAACGAAGGGTGAAGAGGGAACCTCCTGGAACTCTGAATACGAAATGTCGAAATAGAATTTATTAAAAAAGGATTATCATGACTGACTGGAATCAAGTGGAAGCGACTGTTTCTATAGGTGGCAGTGAATGTAAGTTCACTACAATTTATCTCAAACAGGTGTTCAACGGGCACCATGTTTTTGATATTGGTGTGTTGTGTCCTCCTCTGCCGGGAGAGAATATCTGGTACAACGAGCGTGAAAGCATGATTGCCATGCAGGGGCAGAGTGTGGTAATCCGCATGAAACATGTGATTAGCGGTGATGAAAGCATATTCAAAGGCATCATCACCGAAATCGGAATGGATGGTGAGAGAGGGGTTTCTGGTACTATCCATTACAGGGGATGCAGTCCTACTATTCTGCTTGAATCCGGAAAGACAATGGACTCCTTTATGGATTATACCCTGTCGGCCATTGTCGGAGAGGTGGTGAAGAATTATGGCAACGGAGTGGAGATTGTCAACAAGCCCCTTTTTAATGAACAGATTCCTTATATTCAGATGCACGAAGAAACCGGATATGAGTTTCTTCGTAGAATTGCCTACCAATACGGCGAATGGTTCTATTATGACGGACAGAAATTACATTTCGGGAATCCACAAAAGGACAAGAATGAGACGGTTACGTATGATGTTGACTTGGAAAAGGTCAGCTTCGGTTCTTGTGTCACTCCTTTCCATTATTCACGTCATGACTATATGGCGGAAGATGATCGTCCTCTTTATGCAGACGACAGTGCCAGTGTGAACGGTATCAACACTTATCTGGCAAATGCAATTAGTACTTCCGAGTCCGTTTATCAATCTCCAACTACTTTATATAACAAAGCGGTAGTCGGGCATCCGGTTCACATGAATCGGCTTTTGGAGTTTGAGAAGGGACGTGATACGGCTTCTTTGGTTTGGTTGAAAGGTAAGAGTAAGACTTGTCGTGTACGTATTGGCGAACCTATTGCGGTCAAAATACCGGCTTCCATGTGTGACCGTCGGGATTTGGGACAATATAGGGTGATGTCTGTAATCCATGAGGTTGATAAGAATGGTGTTTATTCCAATACTTTTGAAGGCATTCCGGCAAGTATGGAACGAATCCCGGTAAATAACGTTGTTATTCCTGGAGCTCACCCGATGCTTGCAAAGGTTATCAGTAATGCTGACCCTGAGAACCAAGGACGTGTTCAGGTTCAGTTCGTATGGCAAGAGGAACAGGATAAGACAACTAACTGGATACGTGTACGAAGTTTGGATGCTGGCAAAAGCGAGGTCGTTCCTAAAAATCGTGGCTTCGTGTTTGTTCCAGAAAAAGAGGATCAAGTAATCATTGACTTTGAGTTGAATAATCCGAGTCGCCCCTATGTACAGGGAAGTATGTTCCATCAGAAGAATGGAAAAGGTGGACAAGTTGATAATCATATTAAAAGTATCATTACCCGCAGTGGACATACATTAGAATTTGATGATGAAAAAGATGGGAATTGGGGCATTACTATAAAAGATATAAATGGAAATATTTTACATCTTGACACAAAAGGAAAAAATATTTTATTGTCAGCTCCCAGTACGATAACCATAGCAGCTACGGATATTAATATCTGTGCGACAAACTCTGTTAACATAAACGCTAAGCCTGGCAAGAAAGGTGGAGGTAAAGGAACGATTAGTGTAAGAGCAAAAGAAGATATTACCGTAAACAGTGAAACAAAAGATATTAGCCTGACAGCAGAAAGTAAAGATGTAACAATATCGGCTGATAGTGGAAAGTTTGGCGTTTCAAGTAAGAAAACTGAAACAAACTCTCAGGGCAATACAGAATTGACAGCGAAAGGTATATTCAAAATAAAGGGTGCCTCTGATGTGGAAATAAACAAATGAGTATGAATGATTTTACGATACCGGTTCAAAATGTGAAACAACTTTTCTCCTTTGAAATGAGAAGATTTGAAGAATCTGAGTTAATGGGGGGGAAAGTAAGCAATGCTACACGTCAATTCTTTTCAATAGAGTATACTGGAATGTATGCTGATATGAATTGCTTTGAATATAATGTTTCAAAATATGAGCAGACAAACCATTCTGGTTTATTTGCTTGGGTTGAAGACTTGCAGTTATTGACCAATAGATTGGTGTTAGGAATTTCTTCACATGGTCGTATAACGAAGATATTTAATCATGAAGATATTTATAAAGCATGGAATGACCAAATAAGATCTGATGTTCAAAAAAAACACAAGAAAGAGGACAATTCGCAAGCTATGATAGAGAATACAGACAGGCTCATCAAAAATGAAAGAGATTTTACCAATTCTTTGTGCTATGCTCCCCCTTTTTCACTTTTATTCGCAGGAATAAATGGAGTTATTTTTGAAAATAGCCAAGCAAGCAGAAGAGAAGGTCGGGTATTAGGTTTTGGTGGAGTCCCTTACCTTCCTTTACTGATAGATGATGTTTTAGCGCATGACAATAAAGGTTATGATGTTCAATCAACGGGCAAAATTGATAAAGAGAAATTCGATGAAAGAAAATTTCGCAATTTTGTTCATACGTTAAGTGATGATCCGACAGTTGTGTCTGATTTATCAGTGAATCATTCAGAGCGCTATTTGTTTGATGAAAACTTTGTTATCAAACAAGCTATGCACCTTCATCTATCTACTGTACCTTATTTCATGCTTCGAGAAGAACGTTGTTTCCTTAAACAGATAAGTCTATGAGCAAGAAATATGTACCTGATGGAGTATGGTTAACATGTAGCTGTGGCACTTGCATATCACAGTTTAAAGTGACAATGCATAAGCTAACAACTATATATGGGTCAAATATGGCTACAGAAGGTGATCGTTGGCCTTTTTTGAATATAAAACCTTTCGGATTATGTTCTAGCAGGCTTTCTGCATGCGTCCCAAGTCCAGTGATTTGGAAGAATACTAAAGAAGGAATATTCATAGGGAATAACAGAATGTTATTAGAAGATTCTCAGGCTACCTGCTTGTTTGGGGGGACGATTACAATTCATTTCTCCCAAATATCTGCAATGGCTGCTGCTCCTTTAGGTTCTTTTAAGAAACCCAGTGAATATATAAAAGAAGGTTTTGACTGGACTTTTGATAATCTTCATAAAGGAACCAACGCTTTAAAGTCAGGACTGACTAAAGCTGGTGCTCCTTCCTGGTTACTCAGTGGAGTAGATAATTTAGCATGGAATATCGAATTTACTCAAAGTATAACTGAGGGGGCAGTAAATGCCGTTGTTGGTCTTGGTGAAGTCGTTTGGGATATTAGTCAAGACCCAGTAGGTGTCGGTAGTGCAATATGTGGAGCAGTTGCCGATGGTGCTACAAGTGCATGGGAATGGTCTACCAATGGTGATAATTGGGTAAAACTTGGTAATGATAGCTGGGATTATGTCACTTCTCCTGATCAATGGGCAGAAACAGCAAAGAATGCAGGTGATTGGATACAGAAGAATCCAAGAAAATTAGGTAATATTACAGGAGAAATAGTAGAAACTATAGGAGAAGTTGTTTTGACTGCTGGTGCTGCGAGTGCTGCAAAAAAAGGTATTCAGAAGGGGGTTCAGAAAGGAGTTAAGCAGACAACTAAAGAACTAACAGAAGAAATAGTTGAAAAAGATATTAAGATAGTAGCTAAAAACAACATAAAAAAAGATGTAAACAAAAAAATTGCATACGTTGTTACTAGATCTTTAAGGGAAGCTGTTGAAGAATCGAGACTTGCTTTTAAAAGAGCAATAGAAGCAGCAAAAAAACTTCCTCAAAGCCAGCAAGGTAAAACTGTTGCTTCAGATAGTTTTAAAACTATTAGTGGTTATGCTAAAGACAGAGTATCCAAAAGAACTAGAAATGCAATCGGAAATGTACATGATGTTAATCCTAATGATATTATGTATAGAGCTGAAAATGAATTTGGATATAAAATGACGAAAAATTCTAGTATAGATCACAAGAATCCGGGAAGTGCGTATGCATCACATGCAGAAAAGCAATTAATGCATGAAACTGATGACGCAATAGGAGTTAATAGAAAAACATGTTCATCTTGTGAGGAATATGCTCAGAAAAAAGCAGATGCAACAGGTGAAGCTGTTGTTATAACCGATCCTAAAGGGACTAAAATATACCAAAAGGGGAAAAGTCCAGTAAAAATCAAACATAATGAATCTTTAGATAATAAGGGTTTGGATTAGATATGTTAAAACATCAAATAGACAGATTAAATTAATATATAACGAATAAAATTTATGAACTTAGAGGTTAGAATTAGCAAAATGAAAGAGGTTGTTTTAAAAAGTCAAAATGGACATCTACCTCTTTACTGTAGGGTTGAGTTATTGCAAGTTATTGAAAATCCCAAAATAGTTAATAAAATCTTCTTCGAATGCGTAAAGTTAGTATATAATTTTTGGATACAAGAATATCCTAATGATACCATTTTGCCTAATTTACTTAATTTGATAAATAAATATTTATATAGATCAGAAGGAGAAGCTGGAGATTTTAAAAGGCTGGCTGATAAATATAGAAATTACATTGAGGGGATAGAAGGTAGAGCTGGGCTAGCTGGTTCTAGTGTAGTAGCATTGTGTTATTCTATAGCAAACAATGCGTCAACCATTCTTGATATTGATGAGTACAAGGAGGAAGATGATGAGCACTTTGAATACGATGTTTGGAATCCCGATTTTTTTGCAGCGATGGCTTTCTCTGGAGGTAATCCATTTGTAAATGAAGGCAACATTGAAAAAAGGCTAGATTATTGGATTTGGTATTTGGATATTATTCCAAAACTATATAATCAACCAGAATCACCTATTTTACAATGTCCGTCTTTAAATAAAGTAAAATTCACTTCAAAACTCATACCTCAACGTACTCAAACCTATCAAACCCCTTCTATATTATCTAAAATTCAAGAAATTATTGATAATACATTAAAATTATACAATGAGGATCATAATGATAAGTGGGATGAAATTATATTATTAGGATGTTTCATGTCTACAGGTATTAGTCTTAGTGGCTACGCATTAAAAAAACACCAAAAGAAAGAAATAAAAGTATCTTTACAATCGCATTACACATTAGATGAGATCAAATTGGAAATGTATAATCAAGCTAAAATTGAAGGTGCTTGGTTTATGTGTAAAATTAGTATTGATACCAATCTGAAGTATGCGTTAGAATTTGATTATGATGATGAGAAATTAATCCCTAACGATGAAATGATTGATCCTGATGATTTTAAAGAAGAATTTAAAAAATATCCTAGGGGAAGGGAGTACACTCCAATATGGTGGCAGAATATTTTAGGGAAAAGAGCTAAATATATCAAATAAATATGTATCCAAAAGAAATTATGAATGAAATCAGATGGGCTTTTTACGGTAGTAAATACTCATCAATTGAAGAGTTTATTATAGCTGTAAATGATTATAATAAGAACCTTAATGTTCAACTTTGGAATCCTGAACAAGTCGTTTTAGATTCTAAAGAAGTATCTATTCAATATGCGTATTGGGATGAAGAAGATGATGATGCGATGGAAGAGGATTTTGTTTTAACATCAGATAGTCATTCGTTTATTGCATCAGAATTATTATTCAAGATACACAATAAAGTTGTTGAGCATTTAGATAATGATGATAAGCATTTCTTTGAAGGCTTATCTTTGTGGGAGGGAGAAAATATAGATAACCCATCAATTCCTCTATACTTTCTTGATTTAGGTAGTTAATGTATTTCAATGAGTACATATCAATGAAAAAAATTTCTTTCTTGAAAGATTATCTTATAGATCAATCTATAATTGAAAATAGAAAAATGAAAGAGGTTGTGAAGTTTAAACACTACTTCTTTCATTTGGATAGTGATGATATTCAGGCGTCCTATGAAACATTCCAGCCTTTCCCTGTCGAATTGAAAGTCTTTTATGAAGAAATAGGTTTTGGATATTTTTATTGTAATAAAGAAAGAGTAAACCGGATATTTGACCCTATGACTTTAGTACAAGTAAATTCCTCTGCAAGAAACAAAGAATTGGACACCCCAATAAACATCAATCGCTTAGTGTTTTTTGAAACATTTGATAGAGAACATTTTTCAATACAGAGTGAAGAAACATATAAAGGGAATGAAATATATTACAAAGGAAAGCTGGTTGCGGAATCTTTAGAAGACTTTGTTTATCAATATAGCCAAGATAGATACTATCTAAAGGATATTATTAAGAACTGTGAATGAGAGATTCTGAATATGGGTTTACTAGGTAGGACTAATTAAAATATTAATCATGAGCAATCAGAATTACAGCAAAGAAGTCATCAAGAACCGCATGTATCGCCATGCGATGAACTATTGGGGAGTGAAGAAAATAGAGAATCTTGATCCGTTAGTCAAGGTGTTGCTAGAATCACTTTCCAGTGAAGTTTTTGGCTTATCTCACGATATAGAAACAAGTCAGCATCGTATATTGGACAAAATAGCCAATATGCTGACTCCTGACATTTTGCTTAGCGTTCGTCCAGCACATAGTGTTATCCATGCCTTTCCACGGGATATACCGAAATACACAGTAGATACCGATTCTGGGTTCTTTGCGGATATTCCCAGAAACAAAGGACAAATAGTAGAGGAATATAGCTTCTATCCTTTACGTAGAACGGAAATATATGCCGGAGATGTCTGCCGTATGATATGCAACGGTGATATTTTCAATATGGATAGTACCATGACCAAAGAATTGATTTATCATGCACCGTATGAGATGAGGGGTAAATTCACCCGTACTGCCTGGATCGGGCTACAACTTGCTCCGGAAATACATAAACTGGATGATTTGTCTTTCTATTTCGAGCTTCCTTACCGTGAGAAAAAACAGTCCCTTTATTCCATGTTGGCGTATGCCAAATGGAGCCTAAACGGACAACCACTTACTGCCATGCAAGGGTTTTCTCCAGAAGAAGAAACTGATGAGCCGGAAAGTCTGTTTTCTATCTGTGATATAGAAAAAGAGATTAACAGGGACATTCTTTCCATATACAATAACCAGTTTATTCGTATCACTACTCCAATTACTCTTTCTCAGGAAAAAGCGTCGCTTTTCCCCGAAGAATTGAAAGATTTTTATATGGAAGATATGTTGTCTTCCAGTGAACTGAATCCTCTTTACTGGTTCCGGGTTGACTTCCCCTCTAACTTTACCCCGGACTGTTTGGAAGAGCTGAAAGTCAGTATCAATGCCGTTGTTGTACAAAACAAACGGCTGAATGAGAAGATTGCAAGTGTCAATGACCTGACCGCTGTCGTACCATTGACAACAAGCGAACAGGAGTATTTTTTCTCTGTGGATTCTGTAATGGATGCACAGAATAGGTTATATACTGAAATTCCGTTCAATGGAGGTTCTGAGAAAAAAGGTGCAACCTATGCAGTTCGCTATGGTGGTTGCGAGCGTATGAACTCCCGTGATATCAAAGAGTATCTTTACCGTGTGCTTGACCTTTTACAAGGTCGGGGAGCTGTCATCGCATCATTGCAGAAAGATACTTTTTCAGATGAAATACAGGAAATGGACAGACTGTTGAACAGCATGGAACGGATCATTAATAATATCCAGTCTGCTGTCGGTTCATTGTCATACCTGCTTGCTGATTTACCGGAAAATGCCGATAAGTTATATATATCCTACTATACGACAATCTGTGAACGTGCCAACGGTTTGCCCGTAGGTATGGGACTGTTACCTCAAAATAGTTCCAGTATTGATAAACGGCAGGTTTATTTCCTGACGACTACAAGAGGGGGGAAAAGCATTCCGGCATCTGCCAACCGGTTTGATATATACAAATATATTCTTACCACTCGTGACCGGATCTATACAAAGGCGGATATCATAAACTTCTGTTGCAAGGAACTCTCCGGTCTGGCGATGTCTGTTGACATCAAGCCGGGAGTGATGGTCAGTGAAAAACCGGGGGAAGGGTTGATTTCATCAATCGATGTTCACTTGTCTGTACGTACTGATTCGGAAAGGGAAATGCCGTTGCTTATCGACGAACTGAAAACTAAGCTCGTCACCCGTTCACCGGATCATTTCAACTATCGTATATTCACTCAAATTGTTTAGTAATGGGAAAGATCGGTTTGTCACATATTGAAAGTTCTCTTGCGTCAATCAATTCGTTGGATACGGATTATCTGGCGGAAATAATTGCAGCGACATTAATTGAGGAAGGTGTCAGTCCTGACAACATACAGATAACCCGTTTGGGTGGTTCCCGTATGAAAGTCGGGAAAGATATAGAGAATGTCAGAATGGAATATAGCCCTGATGACGAGATAAACGATTGTTTGCGTATCTATGTCAACCGGGAAGGACTTTATGATGTATTGCCGGAGGGAGTATTTTTCTTGGGTATTGATTTGTTGGAGTCTACGGACATAAAGAAGGTGGTCAATCAGGTCAGGCAGTATCGGAAAGAAGAGATGGAAATACGGAAATTCTTTTCCGTATTTGAGGATGAAATAGACCGGACGCTTGTACAGATGCAATTGCTTGAACGCCGGGTCGATAGAAAAAATGTGTATCCGGATTTCACGAATGTATTCACTGCTTACTGGCCGGTCATCCGAAAACTTTCGTTGGAACAAGCCACCTTGTTTATGAGAATCATTCCCATCATCCACAAGATTCGTGGGAATCAGCGCAAAATTACCAAAGTGCTCTCTTTGATACTTGGATTACCTGTCACCCTGTCTCATATATTGAGTCGTAAAAAGTGTGATAGTTTTCCGGCATTCGGACAGGCACGTTTGGGAGAGACACTTGTTATTGGCTCAGAGTTCAGGAGCGGCAGATACGATGCGTGTGTTACTGTCCATGACATTCCTCGTGACCGTATATCGGAGTTTCTTGACAATGGAAAAAGCAGATACATATTACTTGAATTGATTGATATGCTTTTTGCCGCAGATATGGAAGTAAAGATTAAACTGGATGTTGTGAGTTCCGGACAGATATGTGTCATCTCTAATGAGCCATCTAAGGTATCTCATCTCGGTATAGATGCTTATCTTTAGAGAAAAAAGAGAAAAGATATTGGCTAAGTCGCATATTTGATATGGAATTTATGAACACTTATATTTCAATGGGAGGAAGGTTTATTTTTATTATGGTAGTGGCATGAAAGAATATAATGAGTAAAATTCATGTTTAGCGATGGTTGATTGAGGTCTGCGAACAAATGCAGAGAGGAGTTTTATTATTTAGCCTTTTTTATAACTATATTTGCACGTAAATAATTGTATATAAATTTATGGAAAGAGCATTCTTATATATTGATATTTTAGGATTTGGACAGCTTGTTAGAGATAATTCTTCCAAAATAGAAAAGATTTTTAAAATAATAGATGGGCTCAATGTTTACACACATTTTGCATTTCAAACTATTGTTTTTTCTGATACGATATTAGTGTTCAATAAAAACGAAGATTATCAGAATCATTATTATATAACATATCTTATTGAATATGCCCAACAGCTATTTTACAGATTGTCACTAATCAATATCTATTTTAAAGGAATAATAACGCTTGGTGATTTTAATTTCAGCAAACTCAACAATATTGATGCTTACTATGGCTTGGCATTAATTGAAACTTATCATGATGAAAGTTTATTAGAGGGGTTTGGACTTTTCATAAATAAGAATTTAAATAGTGATGTTACAGTCTTTGCTAAGATTGAATTAAATGAAAAATATGACTTTGTTTTATTGTGTCAGTCATTTATTAATCTTTACAATCATGCAAATGGTATTCTACCTATTAATATAGATATTCTATTTGAAACTGATACCTATTATAGAATTGATGAGGACCTAAGATTCTTTCGTGAAATAGAATACTTGAAAAATAATCATCCAGTTTCGAAAGTAAGAGAGAAATATGATAAGGTTTACAATCTATACAAAAGTGTAACCCCCTCTTTTTTTCAAAAATTTGAGAAAGAAGGATTCTTACCATTTACGTTAAATCCAAATTATACAGGAAGCATGAACCCATTTGAAATTTTAGCAGAGATAGAAATGAGTTCTGGTACAAAATGAATATTTAAGATATGCCAATATTGCAATACAAATTTGAAACTCCATTTTCTTGAAAATTTTAGATAAAGAATAGAAATACATGTTTCTATTTTTTTAAGAATGCACTCTCTTTTAAGGTAGAATAGCTTACCGAACACCACTATATAAATCAGTCTATGATACGTTAAATCAATTATCCGGCATTTCGGAACTGGCTTTTTATCGTGAATCCTAACAAAAAACGGCAGAGTTATTATCTGCCGTTTTTTGTTGGTTCGGTTATGTATCATTTATTTTAGCATACAGTCAACAGGGCGGTTCCGTAAGAGAAACGTCCGCTTTCCGGTACAAGCAATAGTATTTTATCTCCGGCTTTCAGTTTGTCAGAATGAAACAATTCTTCCAATGCAACATAAATAGAAGCAGAACCGATATTACCTACATCCGGCAAATTGGTGAACCATTTGTCGGTAGGCAAATCTATGTTTCTGTTGGTTATCTCTTCTGCCAGCTTGCCATAGAAGAACATGGACGATACATGAGGGATTACGTATGTAACATCTGAAGGGTTCAGGTTATTTTTGGCAAAGCAGGCTTCCAGATGATCCACCCAATACTTGATAATGTATTTTTTCAATACCCGTATATCCTGTTTTCCCACGAGAACCGCTTTGTCTGCAATTTCCTGGGGAGTAAACTCTTTCCAGCTTTTCAATCTTCCGTCCGGTTGAAGTTCCGATGCCATGAACATACATACCGGCAACTCATTGGCGTATGAAACCATATTGATCCAGTTAAGTTCAAGTGACAGTCCGGATGATGCAGGTCTGTTTTCCAGCAGGACAGCACCGGCACCGTCTGATAACATGTACCTCATGAAATCCTTTTCAAAAGCCATATAGGGATCTGTTCCCGCATCATGGCATTTTTCATATTCCGGATCATAGTTCCGTGCGAAAAAAGTGGGTGAAACCAATTCCGAAGCACTGCAAATTGCCGCTTCGGTTTCTTCACACTTTACAGACATGTAAGCCGCTTTCAATGCTTGAAATGCAGTCAGGCAAACTCCCTGTTGAGAATAAATTTCCAGTGGCTTGTTTCCCAATACACCATGTGTCATAGCAGCATGTGACGGCAACATCTGGTCAGGTGTACTGGATGCACAGGCCAGAACGCCCAGGCGTTTTTCCACATCTTCGTCCAGAAGCTGGCTGATAGCTTTACCCGCCATCTCCGCATTACTGTGCGTGATGTTCTGCTCGCTATCCAGAGCATAGTATCGCTTTTTGATACCGTTTTGTCGTAGTACGATGCTTTTAACCCGTGAAGGGATACCGCCTATTTTACCTAGATACGATTCCATGTCTTCATTCAGAACCGGTTCATTGGGGAGAAAAGCAGATACTTTGGTTATAAATACTTTTTGTTCCATAATTACTAGTGTTTTTGATTGTGTGAAACCTATATTAGACTTTCTTCTTTAGACTTATATAAGTAGCTGTATAATATTCTATCAGTTCGTTTATGTCCAATCCTTCTGTTAGGGATTTCATAAATGCCAGTCCAAGAAAACCACATCTGAATCTTATGATAGTTTCTTTGACATTGGTATCTTCAGCAATTTCTCCACTCTGTATGGCTTGCTTGATTATTTTTTCCCATGCTTTTTTTTCAGTATTAATCATATCTTGGGCTTTCTCATCAAAATGCGGATAAAATATAGTTGCTTGCATAATCAGAGAGAAGTAGGATTTATATATGTTTTCAATTGACAGAGAGTGCATGAAATCCATTGTATTCTTGACATCCTTGATATATTTTTGAAGGAATCCTTCCAGTGTGGTTTCCTTCTGGATCTGCATCTTTTTCTTAATATGTTGCGTGTCAACTATATACTTATCTATTACTTTGACAAACAGATCCTCTTTGTTCCTTACATGGTAGAAAATAGACCCACGTGTTAGTCCTGTAGCGGCCTCGATGTCCGGAACTGTAACCCTGTCATAACTCTTTTCCATAAATAATTTAAAAGATGCATCAATGATAAAATCTTTAGTTGATTTAATATCTTCCGTTTTCATAAAAATAATAATTAATTTACCCCAAATATCAGAAACGATTAATATAACTGGTATAATAACTAAATAGGTTATACACCTGATGTTTGTACAAATATAGATATATTTCTTTATTAATGAAAGATTTAATGCTATAATATATACCATTTTTACATAGCAGGATATTGAATTATGACCATCGGACAGCCTGATAAAAAGGAAAGTATATTATGATTATTATAACAGTTTCGGTTAGTATTTACATATCGATGCCTTTCGATGCCACTTTAGTGCCACATGATGCCATGTCTTTTAATGAGCGCAATACTTTGATTCCTAAGTTCTACCTTCGCCTGACACCGACATTGGTGCAATTAAAATATAGTTTATGGATAAAGAACAGAAAGATGAAAAAGTATTGCTTGTTGCCGACAAGGATGATGGCGGCAAGCTGAAGGCGGTGGCTAAGTCACCCGTACAAGACGGGATACTGCGTATGCTTCTGCCATCGTTGGAGAATCTGGAAGATTTTCTGAAAGTAGAAAAAAACAATTCCATATTGGAGGATTTTTTTCAAAATTTACGTCGACAATATAAGCAGCCGACAGATTTCCGCTTCTACCAGATCCCCGCTTCATTATTGGAAACATTGGACGTATTCACTGATATGCTCAAAGCACCGGATGAGAACAAGGATTTCATTTCACAGTATGAGGTGAATCCCGAAGATTACGCACGGCAGGAACAACAGACTGAGCAGAAAGAAAACCAATCAGAAACAGAGCAGCAAGTACCCGGTGAAGGCGCAACTTCCGCACAATCAGCAACAACAGAACAATCCGACAGCGAACAGCAACTACGTCAGCCTGGCGGTATTGAGAATCGTGTAGATTGGGAACAGCTTGCCCGCATGGGCATTACACGTGAATCGTTGGAACAGTCCGGTGATTTGACGGCTGTATTATCCGGTCAGAAGTCCGGGCTTGTCACCATCTCCACCGAAGTGGAAGGCATTCCTATTACTACACAGGGACGTATTCACTTTCAGGAAGGCAAGGATGGCAAAATGGACTTGAAAATTGATTGTTACCGCCAGAAACCTGCCCTTGAATTACCCTTTTATGGGGTACTGCTGGATAAAGAAGTGAAAGATAGTATTCTCGCTACCGGCAATGCCGGTCAGCTTGTCAATCTACCTTTGAATGGTAGCGAACCGAAACCTTGTCTTATTTCACTTGACAAAGTAACCAACAATCTCATAGCCATTCCAACAGATGATATTCTGATTCCAAATGTAATTAAAGGTGTCACCCTGACCCCCGAACAGCACCAACAGCTATCCGAAGGCAGAAAAGTGTTGGTGGAGGGCATGAACTCTCAATGGAACTCCAAATTCGATGCCTATATGCAATATAACGTAGCCAGGGAACAATTTGAATACAATTTCGATGGACTGGATAGAAACCGTTACAAGAAGCAGGAGAACGAACAGGGAAAGACACAGAACCAAAGTGAAAGCCGGGCACAGGCTGTTACCAAATCATTTTTCACTCCCCAAAAGCTGCTGGGTAAAGAACTCCCCCCCGAACAGCAAGAAAAGTTCGGAAAAATGGAAACCATTTATGTTACCGGGATGACCGACAGGCAAGGAAAATCCTTCAATGCCTATGTCCGTATGAATCTTGACCGTGGCAGACCTGATTTCTTCCATTACAATCCCGACAAAGCTAGGAGCCAGGCAAGAGAAATCACTCCCGCTACCGTGCATAAAACGCAGGTAGCAGTGAACAATGGTGCAACCAGCGAAGCCACTAAATATGTACAGGAGCCGCTGAAATCTGCACAGGGACAGCCGGAGCAGACCGGGACAGCGAAGAAAGAGGTAAAGAAAAAAGTCAAAAGCATAAAAATGTAAGATATACAAGTTAAAGTATTAACATAAAAAAGAAATGTCATGAAAGTAATTATTGCAGAGAAACCGAGTGTGGCACGGGATATTGCCCTGATAGTGGGAGCCAGAGAGCGCAAAGACGGATATATGGAAGGTAGCGGCTATACCGTTACATGGGGCTTCGGTCATTTGGTGGGGCTTGCCATGCCCGAAGCCTATGGCATCGAAGGCTTCCGCCGGGAGAACCTTCCAATATTGCCGCAGGAGTTTATACTTATTCCCCGCCAAATCAAAGAGGGCAAGGAATACAAAAATGACCCTGGCGTAATGAAGCAACTCAACATCATCAAGGAACTGTTCAATCGCGCCGACAGTATTATCGTTGCCACCGATGCCGGGCGCGAAGGCTGTTTGATTTTTAGATATATCTATCATTATCTGGGTTGTAGCAAACCATTTTCCCGTCTTTGGATAAGCAGTCTTACCGACAAAGCTATCCGTCAGGGTATGGAAAATCTCAAAGACGGCAGAGAGTACGACAATCTTTACCGTAGTGCCAAAGCCCGCAGCGAAGCTGACTGGCTCGTGGGCATCAATGCCTCTCAAGCATTATGCCTTTCTGCCGGACGTGGTGTATTCTCTTTAGGTAGGGTGCAGACACCTACCTTGATGATGATATGCAACCGTTACATGGAGAACAAGAATTTCACACCGCAGAAATTCTGGCAGCTTCGGGTACAATCCGGCAAAGACAACATATCCTTTGCCGCTCTTTCCACCGATAAATACGAAAAGAAGGACGAAGCCGAAAGCAATTTGCAGCAGATCCAGTCCTCTGGTAAATTACAGGTCACTGCTGCCGACAAAAAAGAAGTATCGCAGGAGCCACCCTTACTATATGACCTGACTGCTCTTCAGAAAGAAGCGAACGTCCGCCATAGTTTTTCAGCCGACAAGACCCTTTCCATAGCACAAAGTCTTTATGAAAAAAAGGTAATGTCGTATCCCCGTACAGGTAGCCGCTATATATCTGACGATGTATTTGAAATTATTCCGGAGCGCATCCGCTTGCTTGCGTCATACCCTTGTTTTGCAGCCTATGCCACCGCCTTGGATGGTCAGTTTTTGAACAACCGTAGCGTCAATGCAGCCAAAGTCACCGACCACCATGCACTGCTCATTACCGAGAATCTCCCCGGTGACCTCTCTCCGGATGAGCGCACCATCTATGAGATGGTTGCCGCACGTATGTTCGAATCCTTTTCCGGCAAATGCGTTATGGAAAAGACTGTCGTCACTTTGCAGGCTGCTGGTGTTGACTTCTCTGTGCATGGCAGTATCATCAAAGTTCCCGGCTGGCGTTCCGTGCTCAATCTCTCCGACGAAGACGAACAGGACAATACCACCCTGCCAGAACTGCAACAAGGCGATACTTTACCGATTAATAATAGTGAGGTGTTGGAAAAACAGACCAAGCCCCGTCCGTTACATACTGAAAGCACCCTGCTTGCAGCAATGGAAACTGCGGCAAAAGAGTTGGAGAATGAAGAAGAACGCCAAGCGATGAAAGAAGTTGGTATCGGCACACCCGCCACCCGTGCCGCCATTATCGAGACGCTATTTAGCAGGGATTATATCCGTCGTGAGAAAAAATCCCTTGTTCCTACCGAAAAAGGGCTTGCCGTTCATAGCATCGTCAAAGACAAGAAGATTGCCGACATATCCATGACCGGTAGTTGGGAGAGTGCCCTTGCCAAAATCGAAACCGGAGAAACCGATGCCGATACTTTCCATCGTGGAATAGAAGTCTATGCTGCACAGATAACTACGGAACTGTTGAATACCACTATTTCTATTGCATCGGCAACCGATGGCCCCGTTTGCCCCAAATGCAAACAAGGGCATGTGCTCTTTTTCAACAAGATAGCCAAGTGCAGCGATGTGGATTGTAGTCTGAAAGTTTTCCGCAATATTTGCAACAAACAACTGACCGACAAACAAATTACTGAACTTGTCACTAAAGGCAAAACTTCCGTTATCAAAGGTTTGCAGGGCAAGAGCGGCAAAACATTCGATGCCGCCCTTACTTTCGATGCACAGTTCAATGTTACTTTCTCTTTTCCCGACAAGGGAGCGCAAGGTAAGGCTAAAAAGAAAAAGTAATCGTGTTACTGTGACACAATAACCGGAAAAGTACTATATTTGCCACTATAAAGTTCATGACTCATAAATGACTGTTTGGTAGTTGTTTGTTATGGATTTTTTAGTGGTGGCACTCAGGGAGGGATACCCTGAGTGCTTTACATATAGTCTTTTCCACATCTATTAATTGATGGGCAATCCCGCTCGACCACTAAAAAATCCAAGTATGAATAAGAAGAAGAAAAACAGCAAGAATAACGGCAAGAAAAACAATCAACAGTTCCAACAACAAACTCAACAGCCGCAGGAACTATCTTACTACCGTTTGTCATTGCTCTCTTTCCTGAGAGAATCCCATCCTGAATTAGTAAACGATACCGATTTTATTGCCACCCGTGGCGACAGTGCAGCCGAAGCATATAGCGAAGCTATCCTTACCGGCTCTACCCACGATGTTGCCTCCGAAATCGCTAATCAGGTATTGTTTGCCGGACTCCACTTCTCCAAATACAATGTCGTTGTTACTGTCCTTTGGAACGAGTTCAGTGATGTAGTACTGCAAGGCAGTGCGCAATCCCTTGCCTTGCAACTCCTTCCGGTTTGTGAAGAAGTGTTCGCCAAATATCCGCTTTCCGATGATTTCCTTTTCGATCCTGCTTTCGATAACCTCTATACGGAAATTACGGGTACAATCTTAATCTGGTTGGACGACAATGGCGTACAATAAGAAAGCGCACCTGAAAGACAATATCGAAGCAATCAAACTGGCATTTACATTGGAGCGGGAGGGGCGCACGGCTACTCCCGAAGAACAATCCGTCTTGCGTGCATATTCCGGTTTCGGTGGAATCAAGGCGGTACTCAATCCCGCTTCCGGTCTTGCCGATTTAGCTCGTTGGACGAAGAGCGATCGTGAATTGTTCCCGCTTGTTTCACAGCTTCACAGTGTTATCCGCAATCATTCAAAAGATGAAGCTGAATATAAACGCTATTTTTCCAGTTTGAAAAACTCTGTCCTGACGGCGTTCTACACGCCGCAGGATATTGTTTCTGTCCTTGCTTCCGAATTGGGCAACCACGGAATTGTCCCGTCCCGTTTCCTTGATCCGTCAAGTGGAACCGGAGTATTTGTCGATGCTTTCCAACAACAGTTTTCCGGACAGAAGCTACCCCACCCTGATGTAGTCTGTTATGAAAAAGACCTCCTGACTGGTAAAATCCTTTCGCACCTCCACCCGGAAGCAAAAGTGGAGATTACCGGCTACGAGAATAGCGGGCTTCATTACTTGAATCATTTCGACCTTGCCGCATCCAATATCCCTTTTGGTGACATGGCCGTATTTGATCCCTCTTTTACCAAGAGCAAGAACCTTGTCCGCCAGCAGGCAGCCAAGAGCTTGCACAACTATTTTTTTCTGAAAGGACTGGACAACCTCCGTGCCGGTGGCATAATGGCATATATCACCTCTCAGGGCGTTCTCGACTCTCAGGCGAATCAAGAGATTCGCCACCAGCTCATGCAACAGTCCCGATTGGTATCAGCCATCCGTCTGCCTAACAACCTCTTTACAGATGGTGCAGGAACAGAAGTAGGCAGTGACCTGATTATCCTTCAAAAGAGAGCTAACAGGACAGAACAGCTTACCCAGGATGAACATGATTTCATCATTTCTTCTAAACGAGCGGATGGTTTCAGTGTAAATAATTACATCTTCCGGAATATCCCTATCATTTACACAAAAGCAACTGTTGGTACTGACCCTTACGGCCATCCGGCTATGGTTTACCTTCACGAAGGTGGTATGCCCGCTATTGCTTCCCAGCTTCGGAGCATCATTAAGAATGATTTTTATTCCAGGTTAGACGTGCCCCTTTATCAAAAATTCCTCCCGGTGGAAGAGAAGCAGAAAAAAGATAATATGGAATATATCCAACCGATACAGTTAAATGAAGTACCGGAGCAAAACAAGATTCCTGAACCTACTGTTGTTGATATACCGGAGCAACCAATTGCCGAAACAGTGGAATCGGCATCGACTATCGCAAAAGCAACTCCACCCGAACCGAAAGAAGAAATTGAACTTTCACTTTTCTCTTCTCCGGTATTGAGTTTGTACGACCTCTTTGAGTTTACGGCAGAAGAACGTACCCAGATAACCCCGAAACGTGGCAAAAGTCGGTCTGCATCATCCACCCGTAAACAGCCCGTACATGGCAACCTTTTCGGCGAACCGGTTACCACCGCACAACCAACCGGCAAACAGTCCCCTGCTGCAAACTCTATTTTCGATAACCATCAGGACGGGCAACAACCGCCAACTGTAACCATTGAAGACGAAGCGGCAAGAATTGCCGCAGACGAAGAACGTAAACAGCGGATGCAGCCCCGTCCATATTCAAGAGAAATCCCAACTTACTATAAAGATGGCTCATTGACAATGGACAACAATCAGATAGGTTACATGCGCAATGTTGAATCGGCTCCCATGTTCCACCCGTTAGAACTGCCCGACCGACAGTTCCGTAAACTATTGCTCTATACAGATATCCGTGATACCTATCATGACTTGTATAACAGTGAAGCAACGGAACTGAAAGAAAACACGGTGCAACGTGATAAACTTAACATGCTGTACGATGATTTCGTCCGTCAGTTCGGCAACCTGAACAGCCCGAAGAACATTGACCTTATCCGGATGGATAACGACAATCGTACTATCCTGTCATTGGAACGCTACAAAAACGGCCAGGCAATCAAAGCCGACATTTTTGATCACCCCGTAGCCTTCAATAAGAATGAGTTGAAACACGTTGATACAGCGGAAGAAGCCCTGGCAGCTTCTCTCAACAAATACGGTACAGTCAATCTCGAATACATGAAAGGTCTTATCGACAAGACTGAAGATACCTTATTGGACGACCTCAAAGGACGTGTATTCTTCAATCCATTAATCAGGAGCTATGAAATAGCGGACAAGTTCATTGCCGGCAATGTCATTTCAAAAGCGGAAATGATAGAAGAGTATGTTATGAAGCATCCCGACAATGAGCGTGTTAGGGAATCACTCGACGCTTTACGTGCCGCTTTTCCTACGCCCATCCCGTTTGAAGAACTTGATTTCAATTTCGGCGAACGCTGGATACCCGTCGGCATCTACGAGAAATACGCTTCGCATCTTTTCGATACCGACGTAAAGATTAACTATGCCGCCAGCCGTGACGAGTTCAGCGTCAGCGCATCCGCCCGTGGCAACGTGCGTATTCGCGAGCAATATTGCGTTAAGGGTGAAAGCCGTCGGTACGATGGTCTTAATCTGATGAAACACGCCATTCAGAACACTTCGCCTGATATCACCAAAAAAGTATTGCAAGATGACGAGGTTGTCAAAGTCCGTGACACCGAAGCCATCCAGCTTGCCAACAGCAAGATAGATGAAATCCGCAACGGCTTCAGCGAGTGGTTGAAAGAACAGTCACCGGAGTTCAAACAACGGCTTACGGATATGTACAACCGTAAGTTCAACAACTCCGTCAAACCCAAGTACGACGGCTCCATGCAGTCTTTCCCCGGTCTTGACCTCAAAGGGTTGGGTATTCCTGACCTGTACGGCAGTCAGAAAGATGCAATCTGGATGACAAAAATCAATGGCGGTGGCATCATTGACCACGAAGTTGGTGGCGGCAAAACCCTGATTATGTGTGCTGCCGCCTACGAAATGAAGCGTCTGGGACTCGCAAACAAACCGATGATTATCGGTCTGAAAGCTAATATCCATGAAATAGCCCAGACTTTTAAGACTGCCTATCCCAATGCCCGTGTCCTCTATCCCGGCAAAGAAGATTTTACTCCCGAAAACCGTGTCCGCATCATGCGTGAGATGCAGAACAACGATTGGGATGCTATCATCCTTTCCCATGAACAGTTCGGCATGATTCCCCAATCCCCGGAGATACAGAAACAAATCTTGCAGCAGGAATTGGACAGCGTGGAAGAAAACCTCGAAGTATTGAGCCAGCAAGGGGAGGAAGTATCCAATGGCATGCTTAAAGGAGTAGAGAAGCGAAAGATGAACCTCGAAGCCAAAATCAAGGAACTTACCTTCGACATCGAGAACCGTAAAGACGATGTAGTAGACTTCAAGCTCATGGGCATTGACCATCTGCTGGTAGACGAATCGCACAAATTTAAGAACTTGATGTTTACCACCCGTCACGACCGTGTAGCCGGCCTTGGCAACAGCGAAGGCAGTCAGCGTGCCTTGAATATGCTCTTTGCCTTGCGTACCATTCAGGAACGCACCGGCAAAGATCTGGGAGCGACCTTCCTGTCCGGTACAACCATTTCCAACAGTCTGACCGAGTTATATCTGCTCTTCAAATACCTTCGCCCTAAAGAACTGGAACGTCAGGGTATCAACACCTTCGACGCATGGGCGGCGGTCTTTGCCAAAAAGTCCATCGACTACGAGTTCTCCGTCACCAACGAAATCATCCAGAAGGAGCGGTTCCGTTACTTCATCAAAGTCCCGGAGCTTGCCGCCATGTACAACGAAATCACCGATTTCCGTACAGCCGAAGACATTGGCATCGACCGCCCCAGGAAGAACGAGATATTGCACAATATCCCGCCAACGCCCCAACAGCAGGAGTTTATCCAGAAACTGGTGGCATTTGCCAAGAACGGTGACGCCACTGTCCTCGGACGTCTTCCGCTAAGCAAACGGGAGGAAAAAGCCAAGATGCTTATTGCCACCAACTATGCCCGTAAAATGTCCCTTGATATGCGTCTTATCAACGAGGATAAATACGAAGATCACATAGATAACAAAGCTAGCCATTGTGCCGCCTTGATAAGCCAATACTACAAGAAGTATGACGAGCATAAAGGCACACAGTTCGTTTTCAGCGACCTCGGCACATATAAACCCGGTCAATGGAATGCTTACAGCGAAATCAAGCGGAAACTGGTAGAAGATTATGGCATACCCGCAGATCAGGTACGTTTCATCCAGGAAGCTAAGACCGAAAAGTCTCGCAGAGCAATGATTAAGGACATGAACGAGGGCAAAATCCGTGTCCTTTTCGGTTCCACAGAAATGTTGGGCACGGGAGTTAATGCCCAGCGCAGATGTGTAGCTATTCACCAGCTTGATATTCCCTGGACACCAAAAGACTTGGAGCAGCGTAACGGACGTGGAGTAAGAAAAGGCAATGAAATTGCCAAACTGTTTGCCGACAACAAAGTCGATATAATCAACTACGCTGTAGAAAAATCGCTTGACAGTTATAAATTCAATCTGCTTCACAACAAGCAGCTATTTATCACTCAGCTCAAAAAAGGATCGATGGGCGCACGTACTATCGACGAAGGCAGCATGGATGAGCAAGGTGGCATGAATTTCTCCGAGTACGTCGCCATTCTTTCCGGCAATACAGACCTGTTGGATAAAGCCAAGTTAGAAAAACAGATAGCCTCTCTTGAAAGTGAGCGCAAATCCTTTAACCGTGGTAAATCCTCTGCTGATTCCAAACTGGAAAACATCATGCAAACTGTTACTAAGAATGGTGACCTGATAGAGAGAATCAGTACGGACTTGAAGCATTTTGAACAGCGGGTGCAGCGTGATGACCAGGGTAATCCTCTCAACCTTCTTCAACTTGATGGCGTAAATGGCAATGATCCTAAACTCATCGCAAAAAAATTAGTAGAGATAGAGGACAAAGCCCGTACTCACGGCGTATCCCAATCCATCGGCAAGCTCTACGGCTTCGACCTTTTGGTAAAGACCGAATCCAGTATGAAAGACGGCTTCGACTTCATTGAAAACCGTTTCTTCGTTCGTGGCGAAGGCAACATCCTGTACAACTTCAACGGCGGCAAACTGGCAAAAGACCCCAACGTTGCCTCCCAGATGTTCCTCCGCACCTTTGAAACCATTCCCCCTCTTTTGGAGAAATACCAAAAGGAATCTGAGAAGATTTCAAAGGACATTCCCATCCTTCAGGAAGTAGTCAAAGAAACGTGGAAAAAGGAAGACCAGCTCAAACAGCTCAAATCCGATCTTGATGCCCTTGACCGCAAGATCCAGCTCTCCCTCAAACCTGTCAAACAGAACGAAGACAGCAACAGCAAGAACGAGAGCCAAAGCAACAGCGATAGCCAAGGCATTGCCCCATCACAGAGAACACCTTCGGTATCATCGGCAACGCCCCCTGCATCCGATGGCAAGCCCTACGTCCACCAGCCGCCCGACTTCCTTTCCACCCCTCCGGAAAAGAAGCCCCCGCACCTGAGCCAACCTCCTGTCAGTTTCAGCATCAAAGATGCCATGAACTCGTTAGGCAGCAAACTCGTCATCGGCGGCATCCCCAAGCCCGGCAACAAAGACGACTCGGACACCGCCCATACCAACAAGCCCAAAGGCTTTAAGCTATAATTAAAAATAGCCGCCATACTTCTTGTCCGAAGTGATGGCGGCTATTTCAAAAAAATCTGTATTTTACTCTTTTTTCTTTATCCCTATTTTCTTTGCAAATTCTATAAGATGTGTGTCTTCAGATTTAAGTACTATTGTTTCTATAATTTTTATCAAATCATTGGACTCTTCTTTATCTTGATTAATAATCTGTATGTAAAAATTCATGTCCGACAAAATTTGATTACGACAGTCAGTGTCAGTTATTATTGGTTTTATTATTTTATCAGCAACACTTCCAGCTCTTTCTGTTATCATATCTCCCTGTAATTTAAACCAATCATTAAAGAATAAAAATTTAGACTTATTCATAATTGCAGTCCCATTGCAAAAACTATTCTTTATATCTTTAATTGTAGCCTTTGTATTATGTTTATCCAATTTATTAATAATACTTTGGTAAATCTCAGGTAAAGGAAAAGACTGGCTTCCAGATGCAATATCCTTCATTATATGTTTTCCAAAGCTGTCAATGTTTTCCGGTAGTACTGCGACATATTCTGTTGAAATAAGATGTTTTATGACAGTAAACCAATAATCTGAATTATAATTATTTCGATTATTATATAGTGTCGTTTCACTTACTTCAGATAAAGCTTGAAGTATTGTTTTATTAAGGAATATTGTAAGATCATTTTTTATAATGGCGGTATATGCCCAAAATGAAGAAGAAGGAACAATTTTCTTTATATTCTCTTTTGTAATCTCATTCTCTGTAAAAGTCCATTCAGATAAATGCGATAATAATTCGTCCTCCGTTACATTTATTTTAGATTTTATCTGTTCAAATTTAGGAAGAATAGAAGTAAGGTCTAATTCTTGTCCAAGCTTGTTTATAACCATATAATGCAAAACTTCATTTAATAACGGAATATTCCAATTAATACAGTTTTCCAATAGTTCCCCCTGCGTTGTGTAATACTCTATATTGTTTGCTACTTCAGTAACTATATTGGAATCATAATCAGACACATTTCGCCCCAAAGCAATGTTCATCGCGACAATATCAGAATAACCAACCGGGTATGATCCATTGCTAATTTTAGTACTAAGATTCGAAATTATAGATTGTACTTTAGAAGTATTTAATTGTTTAGCTAATGGGGCATCCTTACTTAATATTTTGTACGCAGAGTATATGTTAGCAAAATTTTCTTCAGTTATTTCATCGTTTGCAATCAGTTCTTCTATACTACTATATAATTTATTAAAGAAGTAGTAATCAGATTTGTTTAAGATGTTAAGCACATTTATATTGTCCAATTTATCAGGTAATAATCCAGTGAAATAATTATCCAATTCCTCTGGATTAGTTTTAACTTTATATTCAATATACTTCTCACCTGCGGCTGTAACATAATCTATGAATACCTCGGAAGATAATGTTTTTTCACTATGTTTGATAGATACTTCTAAGCCATTTTCTTTTATGAAATTATTCAGATCGTCTAAAGCCATAAAATAATTAGAGCCACTAAATTCTTTAAAATTGTGCAACTCTGAATATATATAATTAACAATTTTCTGATGTTGTGCTTTCCCTGTTTTTAATAATAATTTTTTGTAGACATCATCTAATTTTTGTTCTTGAAGTTTTGATTCAATTTTTCTATTTGATAGATAATTCCAAATCCTATTAATTATATTATTGGTTCTTTTTAAATCATACAAGCAGTTGACTGCATTATCTATTGCTGTATCATCTATATTTCTAATGACTTCATCTAAAACCGTATCAAATTGTTTATTGCTTTCAGAATATTCATTTATATCATATCCATTCTCGGCTGCCACGCAATTTTCAATATATTTTGTCAGAGGTATTTGGCGGGCATGTTCTATATCTATGCCATATACGAGTGCAGAAATTTGCCGTTGTAATACCATGTCATTTTTGATAATTTTACTAACTCCAGATAAATAATTACCTGACAGGATTTGATTTACAGGATCTTTAGTAAGAATATCTTTATTTAGAACAAAAAGAGCAATGTTTAATATGGTTATGTCTTCCCCCCAAACACTTTTAAGTGTCACGATTTCATTGATAAATGAAATAATCTCTCTTACATTTGCATTTGGATGAAGTAATCTGTATATTCTATTGATTGTATCTTTCTCAATATCTTCATCGGTGTCTCCAAACGCTTCTTGAAAGAACGAATTAAATATTTTACGAAAATCGGTAATGACGGGTTGAGCAACCCTATAAATGATAGGAAAAGTTTTATTTATAAAATAACTTGTAAGTTGTTTTATTTTTGCATCCTCTCCATCACCAAATGCACAAGCTAAATGTTTTTCATCGAAAGGTATTATAGCCCATATATTGGGAAAGCCATCTTCTGAGAAGAATGTGTGTATAGAAGACCATAACTCTTTTACTTTATCTGCAGGCAACCTGTCCATGTTGTCGAAAATAACAACTATTCTTTTCTTTTTATGTACTTCTATAAAATCAGAAATATCTTGCATCCAAGCCTTAAACTCTGTAACAGTAGGCTCATCCTCACTTAATGTCTCATAGCAAACATCGTTTTCAATCTTATCTTTATAAATTGCTAATAAATAGCTAAGGTTATATTTCTTATTGTCTTTTCGATAGGCATTAAGCCAAATAATCAATGCTACAATAACCGGTAGGGCTGAAATAAGTATAGATAATAAAACAGACCACCAAGTAACCTCCGATGGTTTAATAGCATATGCTATAAAAGTAAATATTGGCGTCAGAATAGCAACAAGAAAAGCAGCAGCCATTCCATTACTGATTCGTGGGTATTTTTCTGTGACTGTTTCTGTTTTTCTAGCTAGTAAATATTTTAACTTTTCATTCCAAGAAACTCGTTTGCTGCCGCCACCTTTAATTTTAATTGTTGTATCTCCGGAAAGAACTTCATCTGTTATTAATTGAGATGTTAATAGTTCAAGGAAAGAACGTCTTTGCAGATCTTCCTGGTGTCCCCAAGCGTCATATTCGAAAAAATAATATTCTCCTGCTAATTCTTTTTCTAACAATCGGATAACATTTGATTTACCTGAACCCCATATTCCTTCCAAACCTACAATCCGAGGTAAACAAATTCTGCTATCTTTAGAATCAGTATCTTTAAAATGCTTAGCGATAGCTTTTGCTAATCGCTCTTGTGATTTCCCTTCGTATTTATCATTTCCGCATGGTCTGTTAGAAATGAAACGAGGATATTCTTCTTGTCCTGTCATATTCTATATTCAAAAGGTTAATGCACAAAGTTAATAAAAAAAATATTATAGATAAAATAATATAGTCGTAACTATGAGGTGTCTGTTCTTGCAGAACCCCAAAATGATTTAGATTCTAAAAAACAACCGCCATACTTCATGTCCAAAGTGATGGCGGTTATTTTATCCGATTGTTTATAATTGAATTATGCTATCATTCTCTGAAAGTAATTATAAAACCAATGGTACTCGATCAATAATTTCCAATATAAGTCAATCCTTAGATTCTTTCTTTCAGAAATGTCAATATCAATATCATCAATGATGTTAATTCTAATATCATTATCAGTCAAAGCCTTATTTACCTGATTTAAACTAATATTATTTATAACAATCTTTGCCCATATCTTCCTCATGAAAATCAAGGTTGAATGCATTAAATTTAGAGAGCTGATGGTTGACTCGTATTTTTCAAAATAAGTTAATGTACCATCAATTTCATATCGTACAATCTCTGCTGCTCTCGGAATGAAAAATAGTGGAACAATTTTATCATTTCCCCTAAAGTTATTGCAGCATTTATGTAGTATATATTTTTCTCCACCTTCAAAGACCTTTCCTTGACAAGAAGCAACTAAATTTTCATGTGCAATGCAATGGGGATAGGGAGGAGTATGTAGTTTGGGAGATATGGGAATCTCTTTATCTGGGCAATAATATATTTTCCCCCTTTTTAATCGTCCAAACTTACTGTAATATTTTACCTCTTCCTTACGCTTTTTGTCCTCTAAATGATGTGGCATTACATGTTCTAAAGTCATTTCATTAAAAGGAATTTTTCTCATGCAATAACAACAAAATCCTTGTTGTTCTTTGAGCAGTAAATACTTAAACGCTTTAATTCTTTTAAGTTCGCTGTAGTTTAAATTTACATATCTTTGAATATCATTGTTCCACTTATCTTTAATGAAAGCCTTGATAATTCGGTGTCCTTTCCTCTTATATTTGAATTTATTGATAAATTGCATATTCTTTATTAGTATTTGTCCTCTGCCAGTTGAGAGTTTATTTTAGAGATAATATTTATGTATTGTTCCTCCGAAACCATAGATTTAAGTTCTTCTTTCCTTTTTTCTACTAATTCCGGCTTACCTCTTCTTGAAAGCCTTAAGATGGCTTCTATTTCTTCTTTAACCTCATTGTCTGCATAAGGAGTTCCCATAAAATCATAAACAGCAGCAGAATAATCCACGCCATATAAATTAGGCAATGCATTTGGTGTATCTTCGTCTGCCTGCATTCTATAAATCATATTTCCCGTATCTTTGACTTTAAGATTGGAGAGTACCATTGGAGAATGTGTAGATACAATAAATTGAATACTTGGAAATGTTTTTTTCAGACGAGCTAACACTTCTTGTTCCAAAGAAGGATGTAAATGGAGGTCTATTTCATCAATTATGGCAATACCTTTTGGGTCTTCCTCGTTTGTTTTCCGTAAAATATATAATCTATAAGCCAAATCAAAAGCAATGGAGTATAGTCTTTTATATCCAGCAGGTAAATTATCAAAGATAACGTCCCGTTCATTTTTTAATCGCAGATATAATGATAGCGTCTTATCATCTACAACCGGAAAGAAATCTTTTATTTCAAAATCATCCTTTTCTTCTAACGCAGAATTGATGGGTTCAGAAAAAGTGCGCAATTTATTTTTTATATATTCTACTTCCTTAGAATTTAACGGGTCACTATCATTAAGGGAAATTTGTTTTAGCATGGAATTAATGAATCTATTTTGCCAGATAGATGTACATGATACTTCTGAATTCCATTTGTAATAAGCAAAATTCCTGATAATATATCCTTGTTCCTTAATAGCTTTTTTTGCAAAATCGCTGGTTCTTGTATCTATATGTGGAAATGAATCAGAATAGAAAACAAACAGTGGAAGTTGGTCGCTATTATGATATTCTGCCATAAGTGTACGATATGCTTGTTGATACTTGGAAACGAATAACGAAGCACCTGATGTAGAACGCTTATAGTATTCCCAATTCAAAGGTATATCATTAAATTCAGCTTCCATGTTGATTGTTAAATCAACTGCTGGTAAATCCGCATTTTGGGCTCGATAAAAATCTGTAGCTAATGTTGAAATGACTTTTAAATCGGGATTACCTGATATAAGTAAATCATCTCCCATTGTGCTATCATTGGAAAAAAAGACACTTAATCCATAACGAATGGCATTTAGTAAAGAAGTTTTTCCTGCGCCATTTTTACCAATAAAAACAGTAATTCCTGGTGTTAAATCAACCTCATAGTTTTTAAAGCAACGGAAATTTTCAATTGTTATTTTTTTAAGTATCATATTATTTTCTTTTTTTCTGTCTATGGATATAATATTCACAAAGTTAGTGATTTTCTAATATAAAACTTCATAATCTGATTATTGTTTGCAAATTTAGACTCTAAATTCCTTTTCTCCAAAACATTGTAACTACTATATACACAAGTTTACATGTGAATCTTATCCTTTCATCACTATAGTACGGGATATGCACATAACGTCAGGGTATCGGCAGAATTTTCTATATGGAAATTATAACTCTCTAAGCATCTTCTGTGAGTTTGCCTTCATCCACCGGCTTATCTTCTTCCATAAGTTCATCCTTATCATCGGACAACATGCCACCCTCTATACGTTCATCTCCGTTACATTCCTTCGTTTTGCCTTTTTCTACATTCTCCCCGTCAAAATACCGACGAATAAACTCGTGCAAATCCTTTTCACGATAGTACGTTTTATGCAAGATCGTGTAATACTTCAGCCCGTTGTCTCTGTACCGTTGTAGTGTTCGTTTGCTGATGTTCAGCAACAGACAAACATCCTGATTATCGTACAGCCGTTCACCATTCAGGTAATTTTGCGGCTTCTTATTCTTCTTGTCCAGTGCGCCTACGACCTTTTCCACTTGTTCGAGCAACCGTTCCATATACGCCTCGAATGTTTCTTTATCCAA